>Ga0209023_10000161_pt1 | contig 112858 bp, 103 predicted proteins | sample LakOneMetagenome_FD_187468 | JGI IMG/M metagenome (GOLD analysis project Ga0209023, IMG submission 187468) | Freshwater and sediment microbial communities from Lake Erie, Canada (SPAdes) (version 2) | ecosystem: Environmental > Aquatic > Freshwater > Lentic | place: Lake Erie, Canada...
TTTATATAGCGGAAGATTTTATTGGAAAAGGTATTGGCCGACTTTTGTTGGAAGCTCTGATTGAAAAAGCCAAGTCGGAAGGCTATCACACCATGATTGGCGGCATTGATGCGGCTAACAAAGGAAGTATTGCTTTCCACAAAAAATTGGGATTTGTTGAAAACGGCGTTCTAAAAGAAGTGGGATTCAAATTTGGAAAGTGGCTCGACTTGCAATTCATGCAGCTGATTTTAAAATAAAAAAAAAGGAACTTCGATTGAAATTCCTTTTTTGTTTTTATCCTTTTATCCAATTGACAATTTCGTCATCTGTTGGTTTTACTGCCGAAAGCAATACTTTTTCCAATTCCCCTTTTTCATTAATCAAATATTTCTGAAAATTCCATTCCACTTCTGAATCTTTCAAGCCGTTTTTTGATTTCTGAGTTAAAAACTGGTATAACGGATGCATGTCTTTTCCCTTTACTGAAATTTTACTCATCATCGGAAAACTCACGCCGTAATTGAGCTCACAAAAGCTAGCAATCTCTTTGTTAGTTCCCGGCTCTTGCTGCCCGAAGTTATTCGCTGGAAATCCTACAATTACAAAATTTTGATTTTTGTATTTTTTGTATAACGCTTCCAAATCTTTGTATTGCGGCGTGTAGCCACATTTAGAAGCAGTGTTCACCACCAAAATTTTCTTTCTTTTTAAAGAGGCAAAGTCAAAGGATTTTCCGGACAAATCTTCCACTTTAAATTGGTAAATCGTTTGTTTTTTTTGGGCATTCACTTGGGAGTTCCAAAAGAATAAACTGCTTAAGACCATCATTGCTAGTACTTTCATTTCCTTATTATTTTTTAATGTTTAAAATTAGTCAATATCCAGAAGACACAAAGATAACATTTCATAAAATTTTGCTAATTAAAAAAAGAAAGCTCGAGGATTAAGCATGCTCGAGCTTTCAACCAACAAAATAAAACAAACAAACACAAATTAGAACTTATAAGTAATTTTTCCTTTCAAATAAAATGGTGTTCCTGGTGTAAAATGAATTTCTTCGACACTTGTAGGCTCATTTTTCAATCGAGATTCGGTCGCAAATTGGGTTTCATTCCATTTTGTATTGAAAATATTGTCAATTGCAATTCCGAAAACAAAATGAGCCGTTTCGTAATTCACATTAAAATCGGAAACAGCATATCCTTTCGCCACAATAGAATTGTCTTCATTCGCCGGGCGACTTTTTAAATAACGGTACCGAATTCCACCAGAAAATCCTTTGAATTTGGTAACGCTAAATCCACCAGTAGAAGTAAAATCAGGCGCTAACGGAATATAATCTTGTCCTTTAGGCGCGTCAATACTTCTCGCGTAAGTGTAATTCACATCGGTATCTACAAACAACCAATCGGTTAATTGATACCGCAATCCCAAATCAAAACCCATCCGTTTGGTTTTTCCGCTAGGTTCAACAATTCCGGCATCGCCTACATATACAAACTCTTGTTTCAAATACAAATACCACAGCGCTGCATTTACAAATAAATTGGAAGTCGGTTTAAAAATGGTTCCCAAATCAGAGCCAATCGCCGTGGGTAAAATATCTTTTCCAGTTTGAGCAACCACGACTCTAGTGTCATTAGAATGGAATCCGAAGCCCGATTTCAAGTAAAACTGCAAAGTATTGTTTTCAGAATAAATGAAATTCAATTTTGGAGACAGCTTCATTTTGTCATCGCTTTGCGGTTTGTAGTTCGCCAATAACTTGTCTTGGTATTGAAATTTAAAAAGATCAAAACGAAGCGCTGGATTAATTTTCAATTTTCCGAACTCGAATTCTAGATTCATATAGGAGAACACATTCGTTTCATCAATATCACCTAATTTCAAATTTTGCAATGTGGTATAACGTCCAACGGTATGTGATAATTCGGTGTTCTTGGTTGCATCTTTTCGAAAGCCTAACCCAAATTGTAGTACCGAATTGGTATATTTTTTAGTCAATTCCGAATTAAATCCATACAAGTCCCGACTTTCTTTTTGGCGAATTTGATCGCCATTTACGGGATCTTCCAGAAAGAACGTAAAATCTGAGTACAATTCAAATTGATAATTCGAATAGTATGTGTTGGTTTTTAGAACTGTCGTTTCATTAATCGGTTTGGTTAATGAAACATTGATATTGGTTCGAGCCGTATTGCCGCCTTCGGTATTATCCACTGCACCAAATCTGGAGATGACTCCGCTGTCGACCAATCGCTGTGGAATTTGCCCAGAGGCATCCCAAACACTAGAAAAACGAGAAACTAAAACCGACAATTTGCTTAAATCTGAAAACACGGATGTATATTTTCCGAATAAGTTGATTCGGGAAAAATGTTGCGGTGAATCAAAAGGGCCATCGGTCATAATATACTCTGTTGCTAAAAATGCACTTTGAGTTTTATTTTTTTCTAACAAGTTAACCAATGCCACCGTTCGCAACGTATTGAATTGGCCTGCCTCAAAACTGATGGTGCTTTTGTCGATTTTTTCTTTTGTTTGAAAAGCAACATAACCCGCGGTAGCAAAATCGCCTTTGTTGGCATAATACGTTCCTTTTCCGAAATCAATTTTTTCTACGGTTTCTGGAATTACGAAATGCAAATCGGCATAGCCTTGACCGTGTGCGTGTGATGGCATGTTTACAGGAATTCCGTCAACAGCAATGGCGATATCCGTTCCGTGATCTATGTCAAAACCTCGCAAAAAAAGCTGTTCGGCTTTACCACCACCTGCATGCTGCCCAATGAATAAACCGGGAACTTTCCGCAGAATCTCTTGTGAAGAATTCACAGGCGTTGTTTGCAAATCTATTTTAGAAACTACATTCATCGCATTGATTTTAGAACTAATGGTCACTTGATTTAATCTAAAAATATCGGCTTCTAAAACAATCGTAAAATCATCACTTGTTATAGTATATTCCGCTTTTTTGAAACCAAAAGCGGCTACTTTTAAGACATCCCCAACATTGCTTTTATCAATACTAAAACTTCCGAATTCATTCGAGTGCGCGTGGCTTTGAGATTGCATATTAATGATATACGCGTTTTCTACAGGATTCCCGATAGAATCTTTCACTACGCCTTTCATTACTTGACTGTAATTTGAAAGTGTTACGAGGAAAAGCAGTATCAAGAATTTTATTTTCATTACAAGCGGATGATTTTTTGTTCTAAATTCGGGCCTAATTCAAACGTGCTTTCTAACAATTCTTTCTTAATTGGCGCCACTTTAGATTCTAAATTATTAGCTTTATAGATGGTTGCCACGTGATAATTCAATTTAGGCTCGAAGGATTTTCCAATTACATATTCTTGTTCTATAGCTAGTGCTTTTTTGGCATCACCTAAATTATAGTAAGACCAAGCGAGTAAATCATAGGAATCTGGTGTTGGTCGGTGATCGATTTCTACCTTAGCAATTTCTAGCGCTTTTGCCGCGGTTGTTTTATCATCAGCATAAATTAAAGTGTTGTATTTGTTATACATCGCTCCGTAATTGATGGTGTTCAACATGTTGAAATAAGCTTTTAAATTTTCATTTTTCAAATGTATATTATTTTCATATTCGGCAATCTGAGCTTTTAACAAATAAAAATCAGGCGTATGGTGTCTTTTTGAAATAATGTCTATTATTCTTGTGGCTTCCTTGGTATTTTTTTCATACGAAAAGGCAATCCACGCAATTCCCTTTAAGGCATAAGAATTGTTAGGTTCTATTGCTAAAGTTTTTAAATAATAATCGTAGGAAGTTTTGATGTTTCCAGCATGTCCATTTAAATCACCTAAATTAGAATACGTCCAAATTTTTAGTGATTTATTGTCGTTGTCCAAAGCAATTTTACTAGCTTTTTCCATGAAAGTAATTGCCGTTTTCAAATCGCCTAAATGGTCGTTCCATTTTGAAATTCGAATTAGGTAGTCAAAATCGGTAGCATCCGTTAAATACTTAAGATTTTTCTCCGCTTCCGTGTAATTGCCTAATTCCATGTTCACATCAAAAAGTAACTTTTGAGTTTCTTTCATACCTTCCCCAATAGCAAACGCTTTATTTGCCAAAACCAATGCTTCTCTAAAACGGTGTTGTGAAATGTAATTCCTAGCTAAAGAACGCATAGTACCAACGCTCGTGTAATGATAAGCTTCGTTTGATTTTAGTAATAGTTCTTCCGCCTTATATAAATTCTTGACATCGCCAGTATTTTCAAATAGTTTCGAATAATTAGAAGCCAATAAGCTCAAATAACTCATTTGATTGGGCGCTATGTCGTATTTGTTTTGCCAAAAATTAATTTCGTTTTGAGCAAAATCCTTTGATTTGTTATCCTTGATATTTAAATACTTGTCATAATCTTTGGCAGCAGTAACTTGTAAAGATTTTGAAGTACAACTTCCTAATACCATTCCAAAAAAGAACAGTAGTGCTACTATTTTTGTTGTTTTCATGCTTTTTGTTTTCTGTTTGTGGTAGGTGTTTGTTGGAAAAAATTAGAGCGTATAGTTGGATATACGCTCTAAATTTTGTTTTTACCAAGCCGCAGCTAAGTAAGGAAATGAGGTCAAAAAGGGTTTGTCGTTCGCGTTTACATGATCAGAGGTTAATCCAGCATTCATGGTTCCTGTTGGACCACCAAAGATCAATAGTAATTCCACATCGATAACGTCATCTGCTAACGCTCTACCGGTAAGGACATTGGTTCCGTCAAAGAATGTGGTAGTTCCATTTTTCTTCACATTCAAAACATCGGTGGACAATAATCCTGTGAACTGTGATGCCGTTTGCCCTAAAGCATTAACTGTATACAATGAATTCAAGGCCAACAAACGGTTTTGAAAAATAGGTTGATAACTAGCTCCCATTTCGGAAGGAATTGCAGCATTAAAGGCATCTTTTGGTGCGCCAGAAGCAATAAACACAGTGTTTATAGCTGGTCGAGCCATTTGATCTTGTTGTACATAAGTTCCTGAAAACTCTACATTTTGAACAGGAATAATTGGGGTTGTATCGTTATTGCTACAACTTACAGCACCCAGGGCAATTGCTACTATTAGGGCTGCTTTTGAAAATTGATTTGTTTTCATCGGTATCTTTTTTTAGAATGATTAATTATTGTTTTTTCTTAGTTTCAGCCCAAACGTTAATAGAAGTAGTGGTTCCTAGAAGTGATTTCGGTACTTCAATAACAGTTGACAATACATTGGTACCGGAGAAAGTATCGGTTCCAGGATTGTTAAAACTTGTAGCATTTCCTGCTAAGATGGCTTTAAACTGACCTAAGTCGAAAAAGAATGGATCATCTCTTGGACCGGCGAAGAATTTCATTCCGTTGCTTGTGCTGGTAATTGGAGCGCTTCCATAAGGAGTAATATCCACTGACCCTGAAGCAGCAGCCGTTTTTACGGTACTAGAAACGCCTGTGTTTCCTGGAGCAACCGGACCGAAGAAGTACATTTTGTTACCTCTTTTGATGGCTTGAATTACTAAATCTTCTACATTGTCACCGGTGTTATCAATGTTGATTTCGATCATCACATTATCATTGAACTTTGCCGCAGCCGTGGCGCCAGGCGTTAGTAATCCTTGCGTGTTTACCGCAAATACCAAATTGTTGTTGTCTTGCCCTTGAAAAGCATACACATCCGTAATGTCTGAAGCATTACCTGTTACTGCAGGCGCATCTGCGTGATCTGCTGCCATAAAAATTAGGCCCGAAATCGCAACCAGCGATAGCCCTAATACCATTTTTGTTTTTTTCATTGTTTTATTTATTTAAAAGTTATAAAGCGATTTACGGTAGAAGATTCTTTTTGGTTTTAAAAAAAATAAACTTTTTTTTAAAACATTAATATACAAGCTGTTAAGAACTGTTTATTTTCATATTTCTATTTTTTAGGTATGGATTAATTTCCAACATGTAAAACTAATTCCAACTTTCGCTAAGACTTTTACAGAATTACTTCAATAGATTATGAAATTAATTATTCGACTAACAGCCTCTCGCAACAGGCTTTAAGAGTCTTTTTGTGAAATAAATGTTGAAACACCATTAGAATTGCTTGAAAAGATTCATAGCTTTGTACATCCACAAACACGCTATATGACACAAGAAGAACTACTCCCGTTGTTACTTACGAAAGATGATCGTGCCTTTTCACATGTTTACGATATGTATTCCAAAAGTCTTTTTGCCGTAATTAATAATCTAATAAAAGATAAAGATGAAGCGGAAGATGTGCTTCAAGAAGTCTTTGTTAAAATATGGAAGAACATTGATTCTTATAATGAATCGAAAGGGCGTTTTTACACGTGGATTCTGAATATTGCGCGCAATACTTCTATTGATAAATTGAGGTCTAAAGGATTTAACAACAGTCAAAAAAACTTATCTTCTGACAATTTCGTACATCTCTTGGACAACAGTAATACTTTAATTCATAGAATTGATGCTATCGGACTTCAAGATTTTGTAAAGAAGTTAAAACCAAAGTGTATTGCCTTGATTGATTTACTATTCTTCAAAGGATATACGCAGGTAGAAGCTTCTGAGGAATTGGAAATTCCTTTAGGAACTGTAAAGACTCAGAATAGAAATTGTATCAATGATTTAAGAACTTTTTTAAAAGTAGACTAATGAACTCTAAAGAATATATAGAATCCGGTATTTTAGAACTTTACGTGTATGGCTTGCTAAACGAGCTTGAAAGTGAAGAAGTATACCAAATGTCGAAGGTAAATCCAGAAATTGAAAAAGAAATTATTGCTATTGAAAAAGCGATAGTGAATCTTTCAAGTAGCTTCTCGCCTTTCTTATCAGTAGAAAATTTCGAGAAGATCAAAGCAAAATTGGATTTAAAATACGGTAAAGTAATTCCAATGAAATCCAAAACGAGCACCTATACCTATATAGGTTGGGCGGCTTCTTTAGTGATGTTATTGGGCATTGGATATATGTATACTAAACTAGACGAAACGAAATCGGAAGTAGTTAGTGTGGAATCTGAAAAATCAAAATTACAAGAAGCTTTAGTTAGTTCGGAAATCAAGTACAAACAAACTCAAGATGCATTGGCTATTGTTCGGGACGTAAAAAACACGATCGTTCCGTTAGACGGACAAGCCGTTTCTCCTACTTCGTATGCTAAAGTCTACTACAACAAAGAAACCCAAGTGGTTTATGTGGATGCTGCTGGATTGCCAGAACCGCCAAAAGGAATGGTCTATCAGGTTTGGGCTTTGAAATTAAATCCGCTTACGCCTACTAGCATTGGTTTGTTGGCTAACTTTTCTTCTGACGATCGAAAATTATTTGCTGTGGAGAAAGCTAATGGTGCCGAAGCTTTTGGAATTACATTAGAGCCGGCGGGCGGAAGTTTAACGCCAACCATGACGCAACTGTATACTTTAGGAAAAGTATAAATCGAATTTAATAAGACTAAAAAAGGTTCAACAATGTTGAACCTTTTTTTATATCATACTTCTACTTATTTTTTCAAATGCTTCCTATAACTTCGATATGAGATGATTCCTAACAAAGCGACACAAGCTACGGAATAATAGACAAAACTTGGCGTAACCACTTTATCTCCGCTAGCATAAGAGTGCATTCCGGTTAGATAGAAGTTCACACCAAAATAAGTCATCATGATGGAATAAAATGCCACTACACTCATCAAATTAAATACCCACTTGCCACGCAAACTTGGTACAAATCGGGCGTGAATTACAAAAGCATAAATCATAATACTAATCAAAGCCCAAGTCTCTTTTGGATCCCAACCCCAATAGCGGCCCCAACTTTCGTTGGCCCATTGTCCGCCAAGGAAATTCCCTATCGTCAGCATGACTAAACCAATAGTTAATGCCATTTCGTTAATGTATGTTATTTCTTGGATGTTTAAATCCATTTTGGCTTTGTTCTTTTCGTTGGTAAAAATCATTAAGAATAGCGACACTACTCCTAAAACCATTCCTAAAGTAAACGGTCCGTAGCTTGCGACAATTACCGCCACGTGGATCATCAACCAATAGGAATTTAGAACGGGTTGTAAATTGGCAATCGACGGATCCATCCAATTCCAATGCGCAATCATTAAAATCATCGAAGCGACAAAAGTTCCGGATGCTACCGTTAGTTTCGACTTAATATCAAAAGCTAAGGTGAAGAACATTGTAGCCCAGGCCACGTAAATCATACTTTCATAAGCATCGCTCCAAGGTGCATGGCCGGAAATATACCAACGTGCAATTAATCCCGCAGTATGCAAAAGAAATAACAACGTAATTAAAACGTGAAAGGCATTAATGACATAACGGATTATTTTCTTTTCAAAAAAGATATTGATGATCGTAAACAATAACATCAAAACTCCTGCAAGCATATACAAATAGTAGAGTTTTTTGAACACATCGTATTTGTTGTACGTAATCTCGGAAGAGATCTTATCTTCACTTGGTCTTACGGCGCTACCAAATTTCTTCTGATAATTTTCGATACTTTTCAAGAAGAAATTCGCATTCACATAATTTCCTTTCAACTGCGCACTATCTAGTGCAGTCATATATAACGGCAGGATATTTTTGGTAAAAGTTGAGTCGATGCCCTTGATACCCGAATGATTCAATTCTAAATAAGAAATCCATTTGTTATTGCGGTCATTCGGAATTGGGAAGATCCGTAAGATACTGCCGCTTAGTGCCGAATTTAATAGGTTGACTTTTCGATCCGTCTCGATAAAGTCTTTTTGAAATTGATCTGGAAGTGATGCTTTGTAGGCTTCATCTAAATAAGGCGTCAATTTGTAATTGCCTTTTTCGTCAAAGAATTTGATAAACGGTGCGTATTTTTCGGTAGCGGCCAAACCAATAATTTTGCGAATGCTATCATTACCATTCTTGATATAAATCAGGGGTACTTCAAACCAAAGTCTTGGAAATTCGGTCATCGACAAAAAGACTTGGTCAGAATTCATGTCTTTATAAGTATCGCTTTTACTAACTTTTCGCAACAATTCTGATGAAAAAGTATTCACCGGTTTCATTCGTCCGCCTTCGTCTTGAACGATCAATCTTCCAAATTTCGCTGCATGGTCTTCGGTGACTTTATAGCGGTTTAATAAGGAATCTATTTGTTTGATAGAAGCTACATGATTCTCTTGTTTTTGAGAAAAAGCGCCCATACTAATGAACAATAATAACAATGTTAAGAATTTTGCTTTCTTGTTTTTGACGATTTCAAGTTTTCGCTTGATATCCGCAAAGCGAGAATGTTTGGTGAATAAGATAGCCATTAGCGCGAAAAATAACATGAAATAACCAATATAGGTAATTAAAGTTCCCCAGAAATCGTGGTTGACCGAAAGTACGGTTCCTTTTTCATCAGGATCAAAAGACGATTGAAAAAAGCGGAAGCCGCCAAAATCCAATATGTGATTCATATAAATTCGGGCGTCGGTTTTCTTTCCAACATCGAGGACCGTCACTTGGCTTTCGAACGCCGCATAACTTTTCTCCGTTCCAGGATATTTAGAGGCAATGAAATCGTTGAGTTTGATTTGAAAAGGAAGTTGGTATACTTTGCTTCCAAATGACAAGGTAAAATCTAACTTACCAAGTGTAAATACTTGTGGTTCGCCCGATTTTCCTTTAGAACCAAGTAAGGTTACTTCTTTTTCTTTTCCTTGTGATTTCACTACAACCACTACCGCATCATCATGCTTTTTGGCTTTAAAATCATTATTTGATTTGAATATCTTGAATCCTTTTTTTGCTGGTTCTGGAAAAACAAATTGAGAACCGCCTACATTATACAACGAGCGCATCATCAACGGTTGTGTCGAATCTTTAATCACGCGACCTTGAAGTTTATCTGCCATTCGCATGAACTGCCCTTCAAATGGCGTTTCAATAGTGTATGCACTTCCGGTTGTATTGATGTTTACCGCGCCTTTGGTGAATTTGTTTAAAGAAAAAAGTGTGTTGTGTATGTTTTGAATTTCACCTTCTTTCAAATAATGTTCGTGACGAGAACCACCACCCGACTCGACCATTTTAAAATAAACCGATCCTTTTTCATCTTCCTTAATAGCTTCGGTTGCGCCCATGATGTAGTTTTTATAACTAATTTCAAACGGGATATTCGCAAAATCATCGGAAATAGAAAAATTATTGTTTGTTACTGGAGATAAGAGTAATGGGTTCTCAAAAATGCGACGTTTCATTTGCCCTTTGTAATCGCCATCTACAAAAACCGTTAAGTACGTTTTATCGGAGAACACTTGATTTTCAGTGGCACCTTCTCGAATAGGCATCATTCCTTCGTAGCTTATGTATCGAGTGATAGTGGCACCAATGATGATAAAAATGAACGACAAATGCAGTAAAAGCGTAGCCCATTTTTCTTTTTTGTACAATTGATAGCGCTGAATATTTCCAAAGAAATTGATTAGAAAAAAAACGTGAATGGCCTCAAACCATTTGGTGTTGTAAATTAGAATTCTAGCGGTATCGGTGTTGTATTCGCTTTCAATGAAGGTTCCTGTTGCCATGGCTACTGCGTAGGCCAGAAATAAAAAAGCCATTAATCTTGTAGAGAATAAAAAGGCTAGTATTTTTTTTTCCATTAGAGTGGATTGCTATATTAAAAAGTCCAGCAAAAATAGGTAAAAATGTTGATTGATAAATCGGAAAATTAGTGCTTTTAAGTGTTATTTAAGATTTGTTATATTGAGTGATTGATCGTAACCAATGGTAGTTAGATTTCCGTAAAAAGCAAGCATTCGAACATTAAACTTTATTACCTAAAAAAATTTCAATAATTTAGCCGCATGATTACAGTAAGTATTATCGGTTCTGGAAATGTAGCGCAGCATCTGATTTTAGCTTTTAAGAATGCGAATTCCATTTCGTTGCTCCAAGTTATGGCTAGAGATAAAAACAAAGTGATTTCGCTAGTGGAAACCTCGAAGATTATTTCCCAATATGACCAACTTCAAGAAGCCGATTTATATATCATCGCGGTTTCAGATGATGCTATTGAAGAAGTTGCAACGCAGATTCCATTTCAAAACAAATTAGTAGTGCATACCTCCGGGAGCATCCCTATGACTGCGTTGGCGAGTCACAATCGAAGCGGTGTTTTTTATCCATTACAAACTTTTTCCAAGGGAAAATCTATCGACTTTAGAAGTGTTCCGATATGTATCGAAAGCACTGCTGCCGAAGATCTTCACCTGATTGAAAAGGTTGCAAAGACACTTTCTGATGAAGTTTACTCACTAAATTCTGAACAACGAAAAGCCTTGCATGTTGCCGCAGTTTTTGTCAATAATTTTACCAATCATCTCTACAAAATTGGGGCAGATATTTGTCAAGAACATAACCTTCCATTTGCGATTTTGAAACCCTTGATAAGAGAAACTGCCGAAAAAGTAATGACGCTATCACCGATAGAAGCACAAACCGGACCGGCAAAACGAAACGACCATCTTACAATTGAAGCCCATTTGGCATTATTAAAAGATGAAAACCGAAAAAAAATCTATACACTATTGACACAATCCATCCAAAATCATGACTAAAAATTATAAAGAAATTCTCAACCAAATCACCACCTTTATCTTCGACGTGGACGGGGTTTTAACCGATTCTTCGGTGCACATTACGCCTACAGGTGAAATGTTACGGGTGATGAACATTCGAGATGGCTTTGCTATGAAAGCAGCATTAGAAAGCGGTTATAATGTTTGCATCATTTCTGGCGGCAATAATGAAGGTGTTAGAATAAGGTTGCGAAATCTAGGCATTACCGACATTCATTTAGCGTCTCCTAACAAAGTAGAAACCTTTCACGAATACATTGAATTGTACCAAATTAATCCTGAACACGTATTATATATGGGCGATGATATTCCCGATTATCATGTAATGCAGTTGGTAGGTTTACCAACTTGTCCGCAGGATGCAAGTCCAGAAATTAAAGCCATCTCCAACTATATTTCTCATAAAAATGGAGGAAAAGGTGCTGTAAGAGAAGTGATTGAGCAAGTAATGAAAGTGCAAGGAAAATGGCACCTATACTATGATGGCAAACACGATTAACATTTACTATATTTAGAAGTACGACCATAGATTTAAGCTTAAAATTGACTATGAATTATTTGAAACTTATTCGTTATCCAAACTTAGTATTACTTGCATTGATGCAGCTGATTTTTAGATATGGATTTTTAAAATGGCAACATGTTCCATTGTCTTTGGCAGATTGGCAATATATTCTATTAGTACTTTCTACTGTTTTGATCGCCGCAGGAGGCTATGTAATCAACGATATTTTTGATCAAAATACAGATGATGAAAACAAGCCTGCCAGAAGTTTTGTAGGCAAAAGCATTTCAGAAAACGGCGCCTATAATTTATACGTAGTGTTAAATATCGCTGGCGTCGGGATAGGATTTTACCTGTCGAATGTGATTATGAAACCTGCTTTTGCGGCTGTATTTATTTTAATCACAGCTACATTATATTTATATGCTACGAGCTTGAAGCAAATCATGATCGTGGGCAATGTTATTATTGCGCTGTTGTTGTCTTTTAGTATCTTGATCATTGGCGTTTTTGATTTGTTTCCTGCGACTTACGACGGCAATCAAGCCGAAATGAGAACGCTCTTCTCCATATTAAGCGATTATGCCATCATGGCTTTTATCATCAATTTCATTAGAGAAATCGTTAAGGATATGGAAGATGTAAATGGTGATTACAATCATGGTATGAGAACTTTACCAATAGTGTTAGGAATAAAAAGAACAGCCAAGGTTACGTTTGCTTTAAGTTTGATTCCAATACTCATTTTATTGTATTACACCAACGCTTACTTCGTTGCCAATAATTTGATCTTAACTGCTATATACACTTTACTAACTGTAGTTGGTCCATTACTTTATTTTTCAATTAAAATTTGGTCGGCTACAAGTAAAAAAGAATTTCATCACCTAAGCTTGGTTTTAAAATTTATTATTCTTTTTGGAATCTTATCCATAGCAGTAGTAGCCTTTAACATCCGAAATCATGCTTAGAGAAAAATTAAAAAAGTATACAATAATCTTAGCGTCAGGTTCGCCAAGAAGGCAACAGTTCTTTAGAGACTTAGATTTAGATTTTGAAATTCGCTTAAAAGAAATCGAAGAAATATATCCGCCAAATCTCACGGAAGAAGACATTACTGATTATTTGGCGGTTCTGAAAAGTGATGCTTTTGAAGGAACTCTCACAGAAATGGATATTCTAATTACGAGCGATACCATCGTTTGGCATGAAGACAGAGCTCTTGGAAAACCCAAAGATTACGAAGATGCGTTTTTGATGTTGCAATCGTTATCTAATAAGACACATAAAGTAATAACCTCTGTTTGCTTTAAGACTAGTACTACTACTACCGTAATTTCGGAAACTACAAGAGTTACTTTTCATCCCCTGAAAGACGAAGAGATTAGATATTATTTGGATCATTACCATCCCTTTGATAAGGCCGGAAGTTACGGCATCCAGGACTGGATTGGATTTATTGGAGTGGCAAGAATTGATGGCTCTTATCCCAATGTAATGGGATTACCAATCGATAAGGTTTATGCCTATCTAAACCAAGTATAGCCGTTGAAATACCGAATTCTATAATCTTACATTTATTTTTTAAATTTGTAAGTTTATATTTATAATATTTTTAATTTTATGTATTTTGTCGATAAAAAAACGCACTTCACCTGATTTTTAAATTAAATAAAGTAGCTTTACATCATAGTTTTTTAGATGTAAAAGAAAGTGTAACTCCTTTTGGAAGCCGAATCTTAGATTTTAACGTATTTCAAAAGCAAAAAACATTAGAGATCATGAGAAAATTAACTACTCCACTGAATATCGTTTTTATTGTGCTGGGAGTACAAGTTGCTTTCGCTCAGAAATCAGCCTATACTGAATCCAAAACACCTTTGTTTAACACAGTTACTAATTGTCAATTGCGTTATTATTACTATCCCAATTTGGAAGCATACTTTGATACCCAAAAAAGCATTTACTATTACAAAGAAGATGGAAAATGGATTGCAGCAGAGGAGCTGCCTAATGGTTACCGCGGCTATTCTATTTACAATAAGACCACTGTTTTTATTACCGATTATGATGATGAGAATCCATGCCAATTCATTGACCAACATAAAAAGAAATATCCCTATATCACCAACGAAAAAGTCAAGCAATTAACCCTATCCAATCAATAATATGATCCTACTACTCCTTTTACGCGTTGGCCTCCATTTCAAATATTTGTTAAAGTCCAACTAAATCGAACGCCCTTTTTTAATTAATTACTACTTTTGAAGCTATAGCTAATCCTAGATATTATGCGCAAGCTTTACTATTGCAGTTTATTTTTCTTTTCTTTTTTTTTTCAATTCGTAACAGCACAGCAGCCTCAAAAGCCCAATGCTGTTGAGATTTACAATCAAATTCAAAAATTAAATTTTCTATGTTCCGTGCTCTATATTGCGGCGCATCCCGATGATGAAAACACCCGATTAATATCATACTTGTCCAATGAAAAAATGGCAAGAACTGGTTATCTCTCTTTAACTCGAGGAGATGGGGGTCAAAATTTAATTGGCCCTGAATTACGTGAATTACTGGGTGTTATTAGAACTCAAGAACTAATTGAAGCTCGAAAAATTGATGGCGGTGAACAATTTTTTTCACGGGCTAACGATTTTGGGTTTTCCAAAAATCCAGATGAAACTTTAGCGATATGGGATAAAGATGCTGTACTGAGTGACGTCGTCTATATCATACGGAAATTTCAACCCGACGTCATTATCAACCGCTTTGACGCACGATCTCCCGGAACTACTCACGGACATCATACTTCTTCTGCCCTACTAAGTTTAGAAGCATTTGATAAAGTCAATTCCCCAGAAAATTATCCTGAACAATTAAAATTGGTTTCTACTTGGCAACCTAAACGCGTATTTTTTAATACCTCTTGGTGGTTTTACGGAAGCAAAGAAAAATTTGAAAAGGCTGACAAATCGAATTTAATCCAGCTCAGCACCGGAGTATATTATCCCTCAATTGGAAAATCCAATCAAGAAATTGCAGCGTTGAGCCGAAGTCGCCACCAATCGCAAGGTTTCGGAAGCACCGGAACTCGTGGAGAAGATCAAGAATACTTAGAGTTTTTAAAAGGAGCACCACTTCAAAATCAATCCAACCTTTTTGACGGCATTGATACTTCTTGGAACCGAGTGTCAAACGGGAAACCTATTGGAGATTTAGTAACTGAAATCCAAAAAAAATACGATTTCAAAAATCCTTCAGCCTCCATTCCTGATCTAGTAAAAGCCTACTCTTTAATACAAGCGCTTCAAGAAGATCATTGGAAACCCATAAAACTTGAGGAAATTAAAAAAGTAATTGCGGCTTGTTCTGGCTTATACTTGGAGGCTATTGCCGACGCGCAAGAAGTAACAAACGGTAGTTCGCTAAAAGTAAAGTTAGAAGCCATTAATAGAAGCGCAGTGCCGATGCAATGGAATTCTATTGCAACGTTTCCTGAAAATAGTACCAATTTTCAATCGGTATCCCTAGCAAATAATGTTGTTCAAAATACTGATGTTTCTCTGGCAATCAAAGATTTAAATTATACACAACCTTATTGGCTAAAAGAAAAAGGAACCGTCGGAATGTACCGAGTAGACGACCAAAACAACATCGGAATTCCGGATATTATCCGAGAAGCAAAAGTCACCTTCAACATCACCATCAATAACGTGATGATTCCTTTCCAAAGAATTGTGGTATTCAAATACAATGATGATGTCAAAGGTGAAGTATACAAACCGTTAGATATTGTTCCTAAAGTCACTACGTCAATTCAAGATAAAGTGTTAATTTTTAATGGGAATGAATCCAAAAGCATTGCCGTTAAAATCAAAGCAGGTCAAGATGCAGTGACCGGAATTTTAAAATTGTCAGCAAACGAAAATTGGAAAGTAATTCCCGAATCAATCCCATTTTCTTTAGCAAAAAAAGGGGAAGAACAAACGGTAGTTTTTCAAATTAACGCGCCTAAAAGTCCGGAAGAAACGACCTTAAAAAGTATCGCTATTGTTGAAGGTGCCTCCTACGATAAAGAGCAATTCACTATCAACTACGAGCATATTTCAAAACAACAAGTGTTAAAACCGTCGGAAGCAAAACTAATTCAATTATCAATAAAGACTGGGCAAGAAAAAATTGCCTACATCATGGGTGCCGGTGATGAAGTGCCTAAAAGTCTGCGTCAAATGGGATACAATGTAACTCTTCTAAAGCCTGACGACATTACCGTTGAAAATTTAAAATTCTTTAATGTGGTGATTACAGGCATTCGAGCTTATAATACTATTCAAGCCTTAGCATTTAAGCAAAATATCTTATTTGATTTCGTAAAAGAAGGCCATAACATGATTGTTCAATACAGCACGATGGACGACTTTGTTACTCCTAATATCGCACCCTATCCTCTAAAGATTTCGAGAGATCGAGTGACTGATGAAAATGCAGCTGTAACATTCTTAGAGCCTAATCATCCAATCTTAAACCAGCCCAATACCATTACTTCAAAAGATTTTCAAGGCTGGAAGCAAGAACAAGGCTTGTATTACCCAAACGAATGGGATAAAGCGTTCACTCCAATTTTAGCATCAAACGACAAAGGAGAAACTCCTAAGAAAGGTGCACTATTGGTCGCTAAAGTTGGTAAAGGGAATTACATTTATACCGGTTTGAGTTTTTTCAGAGAATTACCGGAAGGGGTTTCTGGAGCCTATCGTTTAATGGCCAATCTAATTTCTTTGCGACACTAATTCAACTACAAAAAGTTATGAATCCAGAAAAAACGACTACGTGGAAAAAAAGCTATACATGGGTTTTGGTGGCCAATGCACTCTATATCTTATTGTTTTGTTTAATCATGATACTTTTCTCCTAACATGCAGCAAATAGATTGGATTGTACTCTCGGTTACCCTTCTTTTCATCGTTTTTTATGGCGTGTGGAAAACCAAAGGCAGTAAAAATGTCGAAGACTACATCTTGGGCAATAACGAAACACCCTGGTATGTTGTGGGGCTTTCCGTAATGGCAACCCAAGCAAGCGCTATAACATTTCTATCAACACCAGGTCAAGCATATCATGACGGAATGGGGTTTGTTCAGTTCTATTTTGGACTTCCAATCGCGATGGTAGTGATTTGCGTAACCTTCATTCCGATTTATCACCGCTTGAAAGTATTTACAGCCTACGAATACTTAGAAAAACGGTTCGATTTAAAAACTCGTTCCCTAGCAGCCATTTTGTTCTTGATTCAACGCGGATTAGGAACTGGCCTAACTATTTATGCGCCCGCTATTATTCTTTCTGCCTTGCTAGGTTGGAATTTGACCTTAATGAACATAGTCATCGGAGTTTTAGTAATTATCTACACGTTTGCCGGCGGAACCAAAGCAGTGAACGTCACTCAAAAACAACAAATGTTCGTCATCATGTCGGGGATGTTCATTACCTTCTTCTTGATTTTGCACCTGCTGCCTAACGACATGACTTTTAGCAATGCCATGCATATAGCAGGCGCTAATCATAAAATGGATATTGTGGATTTTTCGATTGACCCCGAAACGCGCTACACTTTTTGGAGTGGAATTACGGGTGGATTTTTCCTAGCTCTTTCTTATTTTGGAACCGATCAATCGCAAGTGGGTCGTTATTTGTCAGGGAAATCCATTCGAGAAAGCCAAATGGGATTAATCATGAACGGCTTCCTAAAAGTGCCAATGCAGTTCTTTATTCTGTTGATCGGAGTTATGGTTTTCGTGTTTTTTCAATTCAATCCAGTACCTTTGAATTTCAATCCAAATAATAAAATCATTGTTGAAAATTCTCCTTGCAAAGATGAATACCATGCCTTAGAACAAAAATTAAGCAAACTTTCAGAGGAGAAAAAAGAAATCAATCTGATCTATATTGACCACCTAAATCAGAACTACGACAATCCTATTTTAAGACGAGAATTAGTTGCCATTTCTAGCAAAGAAAATGATTTGCGAGACCAAGCTCGAGAAGTCATTACGAAAGCCGACAGCAAATCGGAAACGAATGACAAAGATTATGTCTTCATTCATTTTATTTTGAATTATTTGCCAAAAGGTCTGATTGGTTTGTTGTTGGCGGTAATTCTTTCAGCTGCCATGTCGTCAACCGCTTCCGGACTAACCGCATTGGCCTCGACAACTGCCATTGATATCTACAAACGTAATCTAAAGGGCGAAAAATCAGAAAAACACTTCGTAAATGCTACAAAATTTTTCACATTAGTTTGGGGAATTATTGCCATCCTATTCGCGTGCGTCGGTACCCTTTTTGAAAATTTAATCCAACTCGTAAACATCGTAGGTTCAATTTTTTACGGAACCGTTCTAGGGATTTTCTTGGTTGGATTTTACATCAAATACGTCAAAGCCAAAGCCATTTTTTGGAGTGCAGTGATAAGCCAATTGACTATCTTTTACATCTATTATTTGGATGTTGTTAGTTTCCTTTGGTTGAATTTTATCGGGGCCATGCTAACCCTTTTCTTGTCGTGTGTTTACCAACTTGTTCTAGGTAAAGAAACCGAAATACCAGCATAAAAAAATCCGCCATTCTTTGTGAAGGCGGATTTTTAGATTATTCTTAGGAACTTTATTTCTTACTCCATTCCGCAATACTGTCGGAATTCATTTTTGCGTAATCATCATTCTTAGCTGCCGTAGCTGCTGCAAGTGAAAGTTTAGCTGTTTCGATGGCGCCTTTTTTGTCGCCCAATTTGGCTTGAATTAGCGATTTTTGACGCGTATACCAGAAAGGTTTTTCTTTGTTCAAATCCAATGCTTTGTTGATATACTCTAAAGCTTTAGTCAAATCGCCATTCGACTGATAAAAATATTGCGCAGAGGAAAAATAATCTCCTGCTGTCGGACCCGCCAATGCTTTCTCAATACTAGCAATTGCAGTTTTTTGAGTAGGTACTTCAATTTTCAACGGTACATATGTTTTTTCCCAAGACAATTCTAAATTGGCCGAATTGTTATCCAAGTTATTAATACCAATAGTAAAACTTTCTACGTTTCTAGGTAACATTTGTGGTTTAGCGCTCGCTCGCACCACAACTTTTGAATCTTCCCAAGTTTCTGGATTTCCCCAATTGTCCGTGGTAGCATAAAAAATAATATCCCACGAATCTGCTTTTGGTAAAGTGTACAAAGCATATTTTCCTTTTTTCAAAGTTTGACCATCAATTACCACATCGTCGCTAAACGAGATGGTCGTGTTTTCATTGGCACCGGTTCTCCATACTTTTCCAAAAGGTACCAAATCACCAAAAATGGTTCTTCCTTTCATACTTGGTCTCGAATACTCAACAACAAGATTGGTTAATCCAACCGTTTGTGACAAAGTAGCCTTAGGGCTAGGTTGCGGGGTTTTTACTTGTGCTTCTGTGGTACTGATGAAGAATACCATTGTAAAAGCTAAAAAGATTTTTTTCATAGTTTGAATCGTTTATGTTTTTTCAAAATTACTAATTCGATACTTTAAAAATGTTAATAAATCCTTAATTCAATTTATTTTTTGTTTAAACATTTTTGCAAATAATTAAACATTAATTGTATCTTTGCCAAAATTAAAGTGATGAAAATTTACACCAAAACAAGTAAGCAGAATCTTCCCATTACCGTGGCGGAAGCTTGGAATTTCCTTTCAAACCCTAGAAACCTAAAGACGATTACTCCCGAATATATGGGATTCATTATAGAATCAGGGGCTGACCGACCCATGTTTCCAGGTCAAATCATTCAATACATTGTAACACCTGTTATGGGAATAAAAACAAAATGGGTCACTGAAATTACTCATGTAGTGCACGAACACTATTTTGTAGATGAACAACGTTTTGGACCTTACGCTCTTTGGCATCACAAACATTTCATCAAAGAAATTCCAGGCGGTGTCGAAATGGAAGATGTCATCGATTACAAAGTACCGCTTGGAATCTTGGGTCAACTCGTTCATCCGTTTATCGTGAAACCAAAATTGGATGAGATATTCGAATACAGAAGAAAAAAACTAATCGCCTTATTTGGTGAATTTAAAGGATAAACCATGAAAAATATATTATTGATTGGAGGTTCTTACGGCATTGGCTTGGCTCTTGCAAAAACACTTCAAAATACGAGCAATCTTTACGTAGCATCAAGGACCATAGGTGATTTAGAAGGAATTAAAGCGACCTATATACCGTTCGACGCAGCAACGGATACACTAGATTCATTACTGTTACCTCCGGTAATTGATGGGTTGGTTTATTGTCCGGGAAGCATCAACTTGCGCCCATTTAAAGGGTTGAAAATAGAAACTTTTGAAAGCGATATGCAGTTAAATTTCTTTAGCATGGTAAAAGTAATTCAATCCGTTTTGCCACAACTGACGGCTTCGAATCAAGCAAGTATTGTTTTGTTTAGCAGTGTCGCCGCTTCTATGGGAATGCCATTTCACACCAGCGTTGCAGCCGCAAAAGGCGCCATCGAAGGTTTTGCTAAAGCGCTAGCTGCTGAATACGCTCCGAAAATTCGAGTGAATGTTATAGCGCCGTCTTTAACCAATACACCCTTAGCCGACAAGTTTCTTAACAATGAAACCAAACAAGAAAAATCTGCCGAACGACATCCGCTAAAACGTTTTGGACAACCTGAAGATTTAGCACAAATGGCAGCATTTCTCTTAAGTGAAAATGCTTCTTGGATGTCGGGTCAAATTCTGCATGTTGATGGCGGAATGTCGACTTTATTAGTAAATGGTTAACTTTAAAGCATAAATTTCTATTTAATGACTCTATTTTGGTTCCGACGTGATTTGCGTCTTGAAGACAACAAAGCTTTGTTTGAAGCGTTAAGCAATTCCTCAGAAGTACTTCCGATTTTTATTTTTGACAACTCCATTTTAGATCAATTGGAGAACGACGATGCCAGAGTTACTTTCATTCATGAAGCATTAACTTCTATCAATTCCAAACTTCAAGCCATCGGAAAGTCCTTAGCTGTTTTTTACGGGGAACCACTAAGTGTCCTCAAGCAATTAATGGAAGAAAATAAAATTGAAGGTCTTTATGCGAACCGAGATTACGAACCGTACGCCCGAGAACGTGACAAAGCGGTTTATGAGCTCTTAGCTTCCAAAAACATTCCCTTTAAAAGTTATAAAGACCAGGTAATTTTTGAAAAAAGTGAAGTCACCAAAGACGACGGATTACCTTACGTAGTTTACACGCCGTATTCTAAAAAATGGAAAGAAAACTTCAAAAAAATTTCCCTCGAAGAATTTCCTTCCGAAAAACAGCTTGATAAAGTAGCGGTTCACTCCTATCCTTTTTTAACGATGTCCGAAATAGGATTTCATGCTTCAAAAATTAAAGTAACTCCTTACGATGTTTCCAACACGCTAATTCAGAATTATGAAGCCACTCGGAATTTTCCTGCCTTCAACAAAACGTCCTACCTTGGAATTTATCTTCGTTTTGGAACCGTGAGCATCCGACAAATGATTGCCAAAGCCATTCAACAAAAGAACGAAACGTTTTGGAACGAATTGATTTGGAGGGAATTTTTCATGCAAATCTTATGGCATTTTCCACATACTAAATATGCTAGTTTTAGGTCGAAATACGATGCCATTCGCTGGAGTAATAATGAAATCGAATTCCAAAAATGGTGCGAAGGCAAAACTGGTTATCCCTTTGTTGATGCAGGGATGCGTGAATTGAATGCCACCGGTCACATGCACAACCGAGTTCGAATGATTGTCGCCAGTTTTTTATGCAAACACTTATTGATTGATTGGCGTTGGGGCGAAGCTTATTTTGCACAAAAATTATTGGATTATGAGCAATCTAGTAACGTAGGCAATTGGCAATGGGCGGCCGGAAGTGGAGTTGATGCCGCACCCTATTTCCGCATTTTTAACCCAACCGAACAAATCAAAAAGTTCGACAAAGATTTAGTTTACATCAGAAAATGGGTTCCCGAACTCAATGACTTATCTTATCCTCAACCCATTGTAGATCATAAATTTGCTCGAGAACGCTGTCTACGCGTTTATAAAGAAGCAGTGGGTTAAACTTGCAAACTAGTCAGCGACAATATTCCGAATCGAATCAAAACTCAACTCATCAAAGTGCTGAATAACTAGGTTCGCGGTACTCAAATCTTGGAGTTTGGAATGCACACTGTTGTACCCAATACAGTAGATTCCGGCTGCATTTGCTGCTTTTATTCCGTTGGTGCTGTCTTCAATTACAATACAGTTTTCTCGTGGAGTTTGCGATAAAAAAGCCGCATGCTCAAAAATTGCAGGATGTGGTTTTGATTTGGGGAAATCTTCTCCTGAAACTTTGTGTGTGAAATAGTGATCCAAATTAAAGCGATTAAAAATACGTTCAATGGTGACTTTAGCGGAAGACGATGCTAACACCAATTGCATTCCATTTTGGTGCAAATCTTGAATCAAATTTTCAACTCCGTCTAACAAATACAAATCTTCTTTCAAATCAAATGCAGTAGTAAACAAATCTCTTTTAGCATTGACTAATGTTTCCACATCCTCTCCCAAATTATAAATTACTTTCAATCGCTCGAAAATATTTTTGGTCGAATTTCCAGTGAATGAAGCATACAATTCTGGAGAAACTTCAATTCCCAATTGCTTAAAAAGTTTATTGTAGGCATAGTGATGAACAGGTTCGGAATCAATAATAACGCCGTCCATATCAAAAATTACGGTTTGTATCATAAGAAGATTTTAAAGCAAAGTGCTATTTATTCTGATTTGGGTTTCAACAAATGACGGATGACGGTTTCGGTAGCATACAAACCAAAAAGTCCCGGCATATAACTATTGGTTCCGTAAAACGATTTTTTAAAATTGGATCCATCAGTCATTTTTAAACTGGATTCATCTTGAATTTCAGAGGAGAAAACCACTTTCAATTTATCGATTTTAACAGCTTTCAATTTCTTTTTCATGGCTTTAGCAAGAAAACAATTTACAGTAGCATTGATGTCGCTCACCTTTACTTTTGATGCTTCCATTTTGCCGCCGGCGCCCATACTGCTGATAATTTTTACTCGTTTGCGTTTGGCTGCGATAATCAGATTTAATTTGGGTGTTAGACTGTCAATGCAATCTAGGACATAATCGTATTCTTCGGTAACGATTTCAAAGGCACGCTCTGGCGAGAGAAATTCTTTAACCTTGGTCAGTTGCAATTCCGGGTTAATGTCGAGCAATCGATCACCAACCACATCAATTTTAGGCAGACCGACGGTCGAATGCAACGCTGGTAATTGGCGGTTAATATTGGTAATATCAACCACGTCACCGTCAACAATCGTCATTTTACCTACACCGGCACGCGCTATGAATTCGGCCGCAAACGAACCCACACCGCCTACTCCAACGATCAATACATTGGAATTCCTTAATCTTTCTAATCCTTCTTTTTTAAATAAAAGTTCAGCTCTTTCACTCCATGCTGTCATAATTTCTTGAATCTAATTTTAGTATATGATTTAATGTGAGAATACTTTAACATAATTCTCTTGTATTTGTTTTTGCATGACTTCCTTTTCGAGATTTTTAAGCTTCGCTGCTACTGCATATACTTCCCGAATTCCTTCTTCCATGGTATCGGTTTCTAAAAAAAATCGATCGTTTGGAATCGTTTTGAAAACAGTTTCCAGCTCGGGATTGCGCAGTAAATATTTTCCAAAAGACAAATAAAAACCAGCGTCTACTAATTGCTTAGCGATGATTTCATTTTTAGAAAACCCGTGAACAATCATCGGAACGGTTATTTTCAATTGGTTTTTAATCGCAATCAGTTCTTGAAACGCCGCCACGCAATGTAAAATAACCGGCTTAGCATATTTTTGCGCCAAATGCAATTGCTTTTCAAAAACTTCGGATTGCAAAGATAGCGGAATGGCAATGCGTTTGTCTAATCCACATTCACCAACAGCCAAACAATTTTCGAACTGCAATTTGCTTTCGATGATCGCTAATTCTTCATCGACATGATTTACATCCAAATACCAAGGATGAATTCCAATAGAGTAATGCGGAATCGCAGCATCAAATTCCCGCGGGTATTGGTTCACGATTTCTAAAATATCGTGTTTATCAGTGAAAAGATGCGTATGTAAATTTAGGTAAGACATTAGTTGTGGAATTTCTTTACACCGGCTAAAATTGAAATATTCAAGTCATTTTCTAACGGCACAATCGGACAAGAATACTTATGATTATAGGCGCAATAAGGATTATAAGCAGTATTGAAATCAATTAGAACCGAATCACTTTTCGGAATTCGCATGTCAATATAACGTCCACCAACATAAGATTCCTTGCCGCTACTTAAGTCGGAAAACGGTAAAAACAGATAATCATGGTAGCCGTCTTGCTTGCTCAATTCGACATTTTGATAGACATTAAGTTGGAAAAATTTACCTTCTAAAGTGAAATGCAATGTTCCATATTTGACGTATTCGGGAAGCCGAGTTCCTGTGGTTTTCATCTTAAAAACTTTCTCGTTCTCCGCTTTTGTAAAATGTGCGTTTACAACATAATGTTCCGAAATAGGAAAGAAATCAAGCGATTTGAAAGTTTTAAAATCTTCTTCGGTTAGCGGACTTTCCGCTTTGTCACCATATTCTTTATTGATGGTATTTTGAAATTTTTCGGAAGCGGCAACGGTCCATTGCTCTTGCGCTGTGCTCGAAAGAAAACTGCAAAAAACGAAAAAGAGTAGCCCGTATTTCATGAGAATTTTTATTTACAAAAATAGTTTAAAAGTTAGCGCCACCCAAGGCTTCTTGACCACAAAGTTTTTTTTACCTTTGGCACTTTGAAACTTCATTATGCTAAAAGCAAGTTTTCAGCGCTACATCAACAACTTTAAGGGATTTAGAAGAGAGGTTTGGATTTTGGCCATCATCACTTTTATCAATCGCGCCGGCACTATGGTCTTGCCTTTTCTTTCAAAATATTTGAAAGAAGATTTGGGTTTTTCCTATGGAAAAGTGGGTTGGGTAATGGTTTGCTTCGGATTAGGATCAATGTTAGGGTCTTGGATGGGCGGCAAATTATCCGACAAAATAGGGTTTTATAAAATCATGGTTTTTAGTTTGTTTACCAGTGGTTTGTTGTTTTTTGGATTGCAATTCATCACCTCTTTTGAAGGACTGTGTGTCGGAATGTTTTGTATTATGGCTATCGCCGATATGTTTCGCCCCGCTATGTTTGTTTCGTTAGGCGTTTATGCGAAGCCCGAAAACCGAACGCGTGCCTTAACTTTAGTGCGCTTGGCGGTAAATCTCGGTTTTGCAGCTGGTCCAGCTTTAGGTGGATTGATCATCATGGGCATTGGTTACAAGGGGTTGTTTTGGGCAGACGGCTCCACGTGCATTGTCTCTATTTTGATATTTGCCTTGTTGGTCAAAGAAAAGAAAAAAGCAGACGATGCTACAGACAAGCCCGTTGAAAAAGTAGCCGTAGTCTCGGTATTTAAAGACCGAATCTTTTGGATTTTTCTGTTTGTTTGCTTTATCACAGCGATGATTTTCTTTCAAATATTCACGACATTACCCTTGTATCATCACGAACAATTTGGGCTGACTGAATTTCAAACTGGACTTTTAATGACGCTGAATGGCTTGCTGATTTTCTTCCTGGAAATGTCGATTGTAAGTACTTTCGAGCGCAAACAAACCCCAAAGTTACAAATCATGCTTTGGGGCAGTTTGATGATGGCGGCTAGTTTCTTTGTTTTACTCTTGAATGTTTGGGCTGGTATTTTAATCGTCAGTATTATCTTTATTACGTTTGGAGAAATGTTTATTTTTCCCTTTTCAAATTCGTTTGCTTTGAGCAGAGCGCCGAAAGGTCACGAAGGGCGTTATATGGCGCTGTTTACGATGAGTTTTAGTTTAGCGCACATCGCTAGTTCTAAAACAGGAATGGAAATCATCAGCAGGTATGGGTATCAAGCCAATTGGATTTTTATGGGCAGCATCGGAATCCTAGCGATTGTTTGCCTGATTTGGTTGAAAAAATTGCTTCGAAGAGAACAACAATTATAACGACACTAGAATTTCCCTTTTTATCTCCGCTAGTGATTGGTTGCTCGTGATGAGCTTTTCTATGATTTGTTTTCCCAAATCCGAAATCGAATTCGTTTGATAATGTTTTGCCCAACCATCCGTAGTTAATAAATGACGGATGTTTTTGATGAGAACTGTCGTTTCGGAAGCGGTTCTTAGAAGGAATCGATCTTGATATTCCGGACTATCTTTGTGTAAATAATTTACTGTTTGCGAATCCCAATTCACTTGAATGAAGTAGAGTTTTTCGTGATCATTGTCGGCATGAAAGGAACTCCAATTAGCATAACCCACTTTCGTTCTTGAAGTATTTGCAGGAAAACTACTTTGCAAACGCCACTTGCAATTGGCGGCTCTTCCCCAATGATTCGACAAACGATAGACACCCGCTTCGGTAAAATAGTACTGACTTCCCGACTTGCTTTTGTAATCTATAGTACAATTCGAAACAGTATCGAGTGCCACTTCTTGAAACACACAAAAAGTATGTCGGTGAAAATTAGTACGTGTATAGCTTTTGGTCGGCATGAATTGATTAGTTTTGCAACAACTTCAACAAAAATAAGATGTCTAAAGGAATTTACACTGGAATTATTGAAAAAGATGAAAACGGCAACTACCATTGTGGGGAATTCCTCTTGGATTACCAAATGGTTCTGAAAGGATTTGTGCTGGGCGATGAAATTACGATAAAGAGTGTGATTGTCAATCCGAGTGACAAATCGTACGCAACGTATCCGAAAAAGTCCCGGAACTTTGCCATAGCCAACAACAAACCCGAGTAAACTCGATACAATTTGCTCTTGACTCTTGCCTCTTTGCTCTTGTCTATACGAATCTATTCCTTAAATTTTAGTTAAATAACTATTTTTATAGTTGTGTAACTAAAAATATAGTTGTATGTTTGGATTGCGTTAAGGATAGTAGTGGAAATCGCCCGATTTTTAGAAAGCAGTTTTTCGCTGCTTTTCTAAAAATTGGGAATTGCAACGGATAGCCTGACCCTTGTGGGAACGCCCAAGAAAAACATCTATCATGCAAAAATTGACCAACAAAGAAGAGGAAATCATGCACATCTTGTGGAAGCTGGAAAAGGCTTTTGTGAAAGAAGTCATGGCGGAAATTACCGAAGACCAGCCGCATTACAACACCTTATCGACCATCATTCGAAACTTAGAAGACAAAGGATTTGTGGCGCATCATGCTTATGGGAACACCCACCAATACTATCCTACGGTGAGCAAGGAAGACTACAGAAAGCGGTTTATGAGTACGGCAATTGACACGTATTTCAACAATTCGTACAAAAATATGGTCTCGCATTTTGCGAAGGAAGAAAAAATTTCAGCAGAAGAATTGCGCGAAATCTTGGCAATGATTGAATCTCAAAAATAAGGGTATGGAAGCTTTATTCCTTTATTTACTCAAAGCAAGCGGATTGATTGCCGCGTTCTTTTTGGCGTATCATTTTTTGTTGCGCAAAGAAACGTTTTTTAGCAGCAACCGTTGGTTTTTGCTACTAGGTTTGGTGACTTCGGTCGTGTTGCCTTTGGTTACATTTACTAAAATAGTTTGGGTAGAACCCGTTGCCAATACTATAAATTGGTCGGCTTTAGCAACAAATGAAGTTCCGCTACAAGAAACCTTTACGATCAATTGGTACTTAGTTTTTGGAGCGATACATGGCGTTGGTATTAGTATCTTATTGTTGCGGTTTGTGATCGACTTTCGAGAACTTCGGAAAGTTCTCAGGGGGAAAACTATTCAAAAGCATGCAGATTTCAAATTAATTGACCTTAGTGAAACGGTGGCGCCTTTCTCCTACTTCAACTACATTGTTTACAATTCTGAAATGTACAGCGCATCAGAGCTAGAAAGTATTTTAGCGCACGAAAAAGTGCATTGCGAACAAAACCATTCTGTAGATGTTTTGATTACGCGGTTGTTTTGCGTTTTGTTTTGGTATAATCCAATTATTTGGTGGTATCAAAAAGCGATTTTACAAAACTTAGAATTTATTGCCGATAAAGAAGCCTTAAAAACTATATCCGATACACGAGGTGAAGCAGAACTAAGTTTAGCCAGAAAAGCCTACCAAATCACACTCTTAAAAGTAACTACGCACAATCCGTGTGTGGCGATTACCAATCCTTTTTATCAATCATTAATCAAAAAACGAATCGTTATGTTAAACAAAAATCAATCAAAAAAATGGAATTCTTGGAAGTATGTTGTCATCATTCCGGCAATCTTGGCGTTTTTGCTGTACTTTCAAGTGAATGTTATCGCTCAAGAAAAGAAGAGCAGCACTCATCAAGAAAATAACGGCATGAAAGAACCTATTTCTGTAGTAGTCGACAAAAACACTTCGGATGAACAATTGAAATCGGAAGTGGCACGCGTAAAATCGGAGTATGGTATTGCCCTTAAATTTTCAAAAATCAAACGAAATTCAAATGGTGAAATCACTGCTATCAAAGCAACTTATAAAGATGCTTCTGGAAAAAAAGGCACTTATCAAGCCAGCGGAAACGAACCCATAAAACCCTTACGTTTCTTTAAAGACGAGGAAGGCGCGATTGGATTTGGATCGCCGATTACCAAAACCATTGTGATTAAAAAAGATGGTGTGGCTTCCGTTGGGAATGACAATGAAGATGCCGATATTGTGATTTCAGAAGATCTTGTGGAAGCCCCTGAAGCACCAGAGGCACCAGAAGTTGCTGAAGCACCCGAAGCTCCTGAGGCACCGGAAGCTCCCGAGGCTCCAGAAGCACCACATTTCAAAAAAGACAAACGCATTATCATTCGCAAAAATGACGGCGGTAACGGTAAAGTATCCATTACCATCAATGGAGAAAAAATGGAGATTGATCCTGAAAAAATCATAGCCGATTTAGAGCCTTCTATTCAAAAATCACTTTCCGAATTGGATCATTTGAAAATTGACATTGATGCCAAAGAAATTAAACGCATTACTAAGAACGCCATGCGCGAAGCTCGAGAATCGATTCGCAAATCGAAACCCGAAATGGAAAGAGCACAATTAGACCTACAACGGGCCCAACCTGAAATGGAACTCGCCAAGCAAGAAATGGAGAAAGCGAGAGCCGAACTTCAAGAAGCGAGAGCTGAAATTGAAAAATCAAAAGCTGAATTGGAAAAGCTGAAAGCCGACGCTAAAAAAGCAAAAAAATAAACCTTAAAAGACTGTCTACACCGACAGTCTTTTTTTATATTTGTTTGAAATTGAAAAGAATATGTTTGTACTATTAGCCCAAATCAACCGATTCCTACTTCCCAGTTTTACAAAACAAAGGTTGGATATTGGTCGGGCGAAAAAGTGGCAATTGGCGATACTTGCTTGGCGGTACTTCGTAACAATCCGTGCCTTAGATCGTTAAATTTATTCTGAATTTTATTTACATTTTCATTTGCATATACCGTATTTATAGCTATATTTGCACCCGCATTAAGGCCTCGTGGCGCAACTGAATAGCGCACTTGATTACGGCTCAAGAGGTTACTGGTTTGAATCCAGTCGAGGTCACTTTAAAAATCCTTAAACATACTGATTATCAGGAGTTTAAGGATTTTTTATTTTTAACTTTGTACGATTATTGTATTATTAGAGAACAATAGTGTGAATTTGATATTTATTTATTAAAATAAATTTTGTTTTTTAGGCTTCATTTCGTGCATCTCGTACATACCAAATAACTTTACGGAATACCTTTTTAAATAATTAGAACCCATTTCAACTTCACTTCCATTTCGCTTTAAATTCCATACCCTCTTTGCAATTAAAATCTTGAAGTTACAATACACTTTTTATTTTGCTTTCTGTTGCATAAAAAAACTAATCACAGCAAATTGATAGTCAAATTTAATACCATATCTTCGTATATCTTTACCGCAACATTTTAGGACATTTTACCACTTTTACATAAATTTTTGTAAGATAAAAAGTTACTATAAATGTAGGAAAAATCGATGAAACAACACGTTAATCCGATGAAATACATCATAAATGTTAAAATTATTACTGTTTGTATTGTATTGATAGTGTGATTTCATAACTTCGTTATCGGTAATGGAAAAATCTTTCTAATGCCATAGCTATAGTCTAGCGTGGGAACGTTGCAAAAAAATTACAAAATGAGAATTAATGAAGCTAATATTGAAATAAACAGAAGGGACGGCAAGTTGATTTCTGTTACTATTGATATGCCGATATGGGATAAGCTGGGTGTAGATAACTTTATATCAGTAAATCTACCTTTATTTGGTATTAAGACTTTTGCTAAAGACGAACTTGATGCAGATGTTGCAGTAAGAGAATCTATTACGGCATTTTGTATTAATTCTGAAAAATTTGGCAAAGGTTTAGAAAGTGAATTAAAATTAATTGGTTGGAGCTTTAATGAACAAAAAAACGATTTTACTTCTATGTCGTTTGAAGTTCCAAATTCTAATTCAGTAATTGACCAAATTATGCAAACTGGTGAGCATTTTGCTGAAAAACTTGAACTTACCTGTTAAATGTCTTATCCGTCTGTTAATACTGAATTTATAATTAATAAAATTATAGAAAGTGGAATGGTTCTAGCTGAAAGCCAGTTACGAATAGGTAGCACTATTACTTTTATAATTGGCGTAGACAAACCTATTCACAAAAGAACTATAACAATCCGAGAATTTGAAGGTGAAGTAAATTTTATACAAGCTACTGGACTTGCAAGTATTTACGGATTTATGGGCGACCTTTTAGATTGGTATAGAGAAAATAAAGGATGGCACGAAGGAGCGCTATCGAATAGATTTAATAATAATTAGCTTGATTTATTCAGGCTTTTTTTTTGCATTCCGTACATTGAAAAAAGTTGATTAATCAAATTACATCATTAGAAGTCGTTCAATCGTATCAGGTGGAAAGCTACTTGCAATATCAATTCTTTTTTTAAGTTTTAAATATCGTTTTGTAGGTCTGCCGTTGTAGTGCGTTTTGAAATATTTTTTATAAAATTCAGAATAAACCTCATCGGGAACAAATGAAGCATCTAGCACTTTTATCAAAGACCTGTTTTTCTTACTCTCTATTTGTTTTGCGTACATCAAACCACTAAAAGCGGTACGGTGCAAAAAGTAACCACTATTCAAATAAAGCTTTCGACAATGTTTTCTAGTACTAGGACAAACAAAATACCAAATTAATCCTTTCCCTAAATTTGAAACTCTACTTTCTAAAAGCACTTTATATCGCTTTGGTTCTCCATTACTGGTATAGTCAAAAATAATATAGGTTTCATATTCAGTATGCGTTACTTCAATATTAATCCTTGAGTGTACTTCTCCGCCTCTGCACCACGTAGTAACTCCTGTGCGTGTTCCGTATGAAGTTAAATAATAATTGTTATTTTCAGTTAAACTCTTTAATCTGAAAGTCAAACAGTCTTCAACTGTTGTAGGATAATTTGCGTATCTAGGCATAAGGCTGGCTTTTTTAGTGAAACCTAAATTATTAAGGAATAACACACTTTGAAATTACCATAAATTTAAGGAATTTAGAGTAAAAACCCTTGCTTTTGTTGATGTTTTTACAACTTGGTATGTGAATTATCAACACAAAAAAAAGGCGTTCCGTTATGGTTCGCCTTTTTTTTAAATTTTGATTATTTCAAATCTTGTTTATTAATAATCTTATTCATATTGTCTAGATATATTTTCTTATGAATTATATTATCGGGTGAAGTTTTAATCGCCATAACTTTATAATACGTATTCTTACCTTGTAGCTTTGAAAGTTCCTTTATATCATTACTACAAGCATCTTGGTCTTCCGAAATCTCATCTAAATAAATATTACTCAATTTCATCATTTTGGTATAAGTTTCTAACTCATAGACTTCCATTTCTTCCAAAGGTGTTGTTCTATATTTACCTAAATTATATTTCTTATTAAACTCATCATAACTACTCTCGGACTTTTTTAATTGTTTCTTATGATAATTTTCAATTTCGTTATACGCTTCCCTATCTGACAGTTCTGTACAAGTGTAATTAATATCTTTTTTTTCAATCTCTGACAGGTCTTTTTCAACCTCCTTTTTTGCTGTGTTAATTTGTTCGCTATTTTTTGAACAGGAAAACAATGTCATTGACAATAATGATACTACTAATAATTTTTTCATTTTCTTATTGATTAAGTAAATTTATATTTGTTTCTATATCTAGCACAAGTTTTTTTGCGTTTCTCTTGCTTATGATATTCATTTTACCTTCCGAATCCATTAAAGTGATATGGCTACTAAATTCAGGATAAAGATTAAGCGAATATTTACCCTCCACATTAAACATTAGGTCAACTCCTTTTTCTTTATCGACAAATTCTTTTAATTTACTTGCAAAGACTTGTAATTCCTCTTTGTTTAAGTAGATATACCTCGTATCTGTAACTGCATTATATTCAAAATTTTGAAAAGATATGACAGATAGCTTTTTGGAATCTGAATCTTGAATAACATTTTGAATTTCAAATTTTATTACTCCATATTCTTTTTTAAAAAGAGATTTTAACTCAATAGTTTGCGAGTACATTATGAACGAAAACATTATTGTTGCGACTAAAAGTATTCTTTTCATTTGTTTGGTTTTAGATTAATTTTTAAACGTACTGTCTAGGGTAAAATTATTACGAACGCAGTAGGCAAAAAAGTTGTGGTATAGTTCTCTAACTTCTTTGTGTTCGTTCTAAGCTATTAAATACCGAATGATGTCTTCAGTAGTATTGAAGTTGTTTTCTAGCTTCTTAACGTCTTCAGCTAAGGTATTAACTGTAGCGTTCATTTCGTTTAATATTTGGGCGTATGTTTTCATAAAATTTGGCGTTGAATAATCAAATCTAATCAAAACTTTTTAAATAATAGTCTGCCAAATCAAAACCCTTTTCAAAATCTGTTTTCTCTAATATTTCACTTACTGAAATTTTAAACCCTTGTGCATTTAATTCAGTCGCTTTATTTAACCAGTTAATATATTCACCATTATCAGGAAATGAAACAATGCTTCTTTTTTTAATAGGCTTCAGCAATTCAAATTTAAAGTTCCCTTTACTTCCTGTGGCTAGCCAAATGTAATTCGGCAAAAAAATACTCATTATGATTGCAGTTTTTTCGCTCTCAACAATTGCAATTGTTTTTTGATAGTCTTCATTAATGCGATGTAACCCAAACAAACATTGTGAAAGTTCAAAATCAGGCTCTTTTAAGGCTTTATGTAACCAGTTAATATGATTAGGTTCTTTTACTCTTCTGCCCGTAAACCTATCGTATTGCATTATTTTACCAGCGTGTATTTGTTCTTTGTCATCAATTTGCCAAAATATAGTTGAACATAACCAACAAAAATTTGTTCCTGTAATCAAATAATTTTGAGTTGCTTTAAAAACCTCATCTTTTGAAAACCTCATCTTTAAAAATTCTGTTAAATGGTCTGTTTGATTATTATCATACATTTTATCTAATAACTCCAAATTATGGAAACTCGGTTTATTTGCTAATGCGTGATGAGATAGGGAGATTTTTTTTGTAACCTCGTTTAAAAAACCTACATCATTGGTATGGAAATATTTACTTTCATTACCCAAATAATTTAAAGTTGAATTTTTTAGATACCATTCCGTAATCCAACAATCTTTTTTTGACTGCTCCAATATTTGCGACTTTGGAATAATCGAAATAATACCGTTTAAATCGCTTAATTTGTATGCCTTATCACTTATGCTTTTTAAACCTAAAAACTCTATTAAATAGGCTTTTTTACCCTTTGGTGGTGCTTTGTGATAATTACAGTTTTGCTCCCTGTCGCATTTACCAAAGTCATCAGGCAAATAGTTTCCCGTTTCTGTATCAATATATTTAACAAATCTCTTTTGGTTACAGTGAGGACAAAGGAACTTCTTACTTCCCTTGTCCAATGTATATTTAAAACTTTGCATTACAATAAATCCTTATCAGTTGTGATGTATGCAACGTTCCCGATACTAATGCGACCTACTACTATTTTAAAAAGATGTAACCGCTTCATAAAGTTTGACTTGCTTACTGGTCTGTAACCGTCTTCAATACAAAAACTTTTATACTGGTTGTATAAAGTACTTATACTGGTGTAATCTGTTGAGGTAGTATATTCAAACTCATCTATAAACATTTTAACACTATCGCTCTGCTTTTCGTAATTGCTTCGGGCGTTTTCTATTGCATCGCATTTACTAAAATTCTTTTGCTCTAGCACTCTGTCAAGTCCTTGCAAAATCCAGTTAAACACTCCCGATAATTCGTTATTGATTATTTTTTGTGGTAACTGTTTGTCTTGTTTGTCTTCGGGAATAGTAACATCAAAACCAATAATCAGAAACCGTCTGAAATAGGCGTTTGAATGTTCTACATCTTTGGGCAACTCATTACAGTTAAAAATTAGCTTTGCATACTCATTTAATATAAACGGCTCTCCATAAGGCAAACGTGCTTCTATTGGTTCGCCCGATGCCATTTGCTTAAAAATATCGGTTTCTAATCTGCCGTTTATTTCACTTGCATAGTTTACCAGTTTGTTTGCGATTTTTGCTCTAAAATAGCCGTTATCATTAGTTAAACTTTGTAATGAATAGTTGCTTATATTTTCAGTTCCTAAAAGTGCGTTAAGTATCTCAAAAAATACACTTTTACCATTTGCTCCAGTACCGTATAAGATTAACATTTTTTCAAGTTTTAAAACACTCGGTTTAATGAATATGTAACCACAATACTCTGCAAACACTCGTTGCTTATCCTTATCGGGCAAAACCTCATCTAAGTACTTTTGAAATAGTGGTGCGGTGGCTTCGGGTTCATACTCAAACGGTAACTGGTGCGTTATAAAATCTTTACTTTCAAATGGTCTTAAACCTCTCTTTGTTGGTGTAATCTCAAAAGTACCATTCTGCAAATTGATTAATACGTTATTCTTTTTGGTCTTTGGTGTAGGCAAATAAGCATCTGCCATAAATTGTTTAAAAAGCTCATCTTTGAAAGTATGAATTTTGCATTTGAATTTTTCGACTCCCATTTTTAAAGCTACGTTACCCAAAAAAGACTGAAAACACTCTTTGTCTATTTCGCTCCAGTAACTGCCATTATACAAATAGATAAAACCGTTCTTTTTACACAATCCCCATTTATTAGAAACTGCAATTTTTAAAAGTTGTTCAATGCAAAGGATCAAATAATGGTTTTTACTTAATTTGAACTTTTGTATTTTTTTTGTCAACTCATCATAAAGTTTGTCTTCACTTTCTGAAAGCTCCAAACCTTTAAGCAACTTTTTATTTAATACATCAAATTGCTTTGTTATTTCGGCACTCTCGGGAAACGCTAAAAGCATAAAATCTAATTGCTCAATACTTTTAGTAAGTTCTTGCAAAATGTCATCAGTTGTGTTTTGTAATGATTCAATGCTATCTGCAAGCCGTATAATATCATTTGTAATAAGGTTTTTAAAATTGTCTTTGTTAATTTGATGCACTTGTATTTCGTTATCAATGCAATTTTTTAAGTCATTTTCATTTTGACAATTTTCAATTTCATTAATAAGTTCATCAGTAAGGTTTTGCCGTAAAGGTTTTTTACATTCCCTTAAAAGCTCCGTTAGATAGGCGTTAAACCATTTATCAGTATTTTCTAAATTCTGTTTTTGACTTGCATCTGAAAACCAATTATAAAATCTTATTATTTTTTCATTGGTTGTTGAATTTGGTAAAATTTCGTTTGCTCCGTTTCTAACTGCCGTTTGCTTATCATAAAATGATATTGCGAAACTGTTCTTATTTGCTTCCATAGTCTAAAACATTGTTAATTGGTCAGACTTCGGAAATAACTCGGGATTTGTGGTTAAGTACCACGCACGAAAACCAGTAAATTTGCAATGCTTCTTTACTAATTCATAAAGTAAGCCTTGTTTTTCTAAATCTCGCTTGTAACGGCAAATTGATTTTTGCGGTACTCCTGTGGCTTCCGTAACCATTGAAGCGGTTGCGGTGTTGAGTTTCAAATATTCAAATATGGTTTTCTTTTGGTTTTGGAATTGCTTAACTTTGCCTTGTTCTAATCCTTTAAAATCAAGGCTTTGTGTATCACTAGTACTCATAGCCTTATTTTTTTAACGGTGTTAAACATTCCAGTAATTCCGCTTTTTTGTAATATCTGCGGTTTCCAATACCATAGGCTAAAACTTTGCCTTTGTTTGTCCAATGCCATAACGTGCTACTGTCGATTTGTAGAAAATCACACGTTTGCTCACGGGTTAATAACTCATCAGGATTGTGAGTATTGAAACTGTTTTTAAAGTCTTCTAATTGACTTTTAACGCCCTCTTTAATTAACTCTGTTAATGCTTCGGGACTTACATTTTGAAGTAAGATTGAATTTGTCATTTTGCAAGTATTATTGTTATGCCTTGCAAATAGAATATAACTGTAAGTGTTTAAAAATCAATAAGTATTTTAAGTATCAATAAAGTACTTTCAGTATTGAATTAGTATTATTTATTGAAATTACTTTTAATTTTTTCAAATTCAAAACCCTCAAAATAATCAGTTAATAATCGAATGTATCTATCTTGTGTGTTGTATTTTTCTTTATTGATTTCACTGAAATATTTGTAAAAAATCACTCTTATATTCTTTATTAAATATTTTTTTTTAAAATTAAATTTTGTTTGAGGGTGTTCTTGATTTTCAAAAGCCATTTTTAGAAAAGTTTGTAAATCTTGTATTGACAAATATTTTTTTTCAACAAGTTCAGTATTAAAGAAATTATAAACTGCTTTATTTGAAACTCTATCAAAATTATTTTCAAATGCAAAAACCTCATCAGATTTATTTGTTTTAGTTTGTTGAGGTAATGTAAAATTATCCCAAATGGTTTCAAAAATTAATTGTTTAATAGGGCATTTCCGTAACCAACGTAAAATATCTTCTCTATGGTTTTGATAAAATATGTTATTAGCATTTTCTTTACTTAACTGAAAAATATTGTGATAAAAATCTACTTCAAACTTTAAATCACATTCTTTAAATTCTTTGACTTCTTGTAATAAAGTATCTAAAATTAACGAGGGTTTTTCAATTTCTTTTAATTCAATAATCGTTATGAATTTTGTTCGTATTTTATCAATATGAAAATCTAATTTTGATTTTATCGACTTCGTGTTTTCTAGATTAGTAGGTGTACCATTATCTAATTCATTTACGACCCGTATCTCTTCAAAATTTATTGAATTCTGTAATTTGTACCTAACCTCATTAAAATAAACCTTTAATTCGCATTTCTGTACGTCAATTAGGAGATGATTAGAAAGGAAATTTAATGACCTTTCAAATTGATTTAAACAATAAGCTCTGATGTCAATTGCTTCAGTAACTCTTTTACTTACTAGCAAGTTGCTAATCACAGAAGTAAAATTACTTAGATTGCCAAGATTCTCTTTTAGTAAATAAATATTTCTTTGGTAATTAGTAGTTTCACCCTTGCTTAATTTATGGCATCCTCTAAAGACCAAAACTGTATTTTCTAATGATTCTTTAATCATTAAGTTAAAGTAGGTTAGTTCAGTTGAGTGGATTCTTAAAAGCTCATTTTCTTTAATATCAATATTCAATCGCTTTTTAAATTCAAAAATTTGGTCTACATAATAAAGCTCATTATAAATATTGTCTTCGTGGTTACGTTTCAAAATAATTTCAACGTTTCCACGTAATGCATTTCTGTAATTACTTATCAAGTCTATTTCTAATTGTTTATTTGTACCCTTTGTTTTCTTTTTATACCATTTTATAAATTCTGATTTTGATTCTAAATTAATTTTTGTCGTGGATAAACCATTTGTAACTAGTTTAGAGGTACATTCTAACCAGTCGTTCATATCTTTACATTTCAAGTAATAATTATTGTACTGGTCTTTAATTTCATTTATGAAAGTCTTTCGTTCCAATTGAGCAAGATTTTTTATGAAAAGCGTTTCATTAATTTGAATTATTTGTCTAATGAGTGATTCATAACTTCCAACGCTAGTGAAATCTTCTGCCATTTTTTCATACGCAATATCTAATACTTCATGCTTTATGTTATAAAAAAGCCAATATGGTAACAATCTATTTCGAATTTCCGTCTTTTGCTCTTCTGAAATCATTTTGTCTTTATTAATGTACGGAATGTACCAAATGCACGTTTAAAAACAAATTTTTTTTAAAAATAATTAGTCAATTCCATTGCTAAATCCTTATTGCTTTTACCTAAATAATTTAAAAACATTGCTTCGGTGCTATGTCCTGTAACATTGATTAAATATGTAGTTGGAATAGTTCCGTAAAAATTACTAGCAAACGAGCGTCTGCCAATATGTGAAGTGACCAACTCCCATTTTTTATACATTCCTACTTCTTTGCGAAATTGTTTAACCTCATCTTTGTTTTTAGTCTTCTTTTCTGTTTTGTCTTCTTTGTTTAAATCAGTTAACCTACTGCCTTTGATTATGTCTGTAATTCCAGCTATACGGCAAACTTGTTTTATGTATAAATTGTACTTTGAATCTGAAATAGGCTTTGGAAAGTCATCGTTTCTTTTTTCTAAAATCTCAATAACTTTTGGGTGTAGTGCTACTGTCATTAATTTATTGGTTTTGACTTGTGTAAACTCAATAAACGGTTTTAAAATATCTTGTTTGTTTTTTTCGTATCTTATCATAGACTTTTCAAAACGCATAAAATCTGAAATTCTTTGACCTGTGTAACAACTAATAATTAACCAGTCTTTAGCATTATCATAATTATCATTTAGACGTCTATTGTCTATGTTTTCAATCTTGGTAAGTTCCTCAAAGGTTAAATATATTTTTTCGGTTTTGTGTTGAGGTGTTTTAATCTTATCTAACTGGTGGCTTGTGCTTATGCCGTTATGCCTTGCGTGATTGCATACCGTTTTAATGGTTCTTAAATCCTTTGAAATAGTATTTAAAGCATAATTGTTTTTTAAACAATAATTTTCAAAATCAATTTTGAATTTATCATTTACATCAGCAATTTTAATTTGATTGTTTTTTGTTTTTTGGTATCGCTCCAATAGATGCTTTGTAACATTATATTTTTTTTGTGTACCATTTGTTATTTCATTTTTTTTAGCTTCAATAAAATAATCAAAATATTTTAAAAGTCCTGTTGGTAGTTGTTCGGCTTCCTGTGGTGGGTTGTAGTAATAATCAATTTGTGTTTGTAACCACTCTTTGTTTACCTCATCAGGATTAACAGAATTGAAAGCATTTAAAACGTGGTTTTCAATCTTATTTAGTTCGTTGTTTACTTCGGTTTGTTTATTTGTAATATCAATGTCTTTTGACTTTTTTTTGTGTTGTTTGCTCCAATAGTCTTTTGATACTTCGAATTTTGTACTTGCTCCAATAATAAAGTCAGTATAAGAAAAATCGATAAACTCGTTAGTTTCTTTATTTTTAACCTTACTTGGTAAATTTGAAATTCTATACAATAATCGTAAATGCAAATTTGCTTTGTCTTTTGTTGAGCGATACAAAAAATTAACCGTTGCCATAATTCAGATGTTTAATTATACAAATGTAATTAATTTGTACGGCAATTGTACGGTAAAATGAAAATTAATACAAGTTATTGCAAACTAAATAAAAATCAATACATTTGTAAAATACTGTAATAATTGATTTTATAAAGTATTTTTAACTAAAACAAAGGAATAAGTAAAAGAGTAGTTTTGTATGTATTGTAGTTCAGTCGAGGTCACAACAAAAATAAAAGCTCCTTTCACTAGGAGCTTTTTTTATGTTCAAAATATTCTTAAAACCTTACTCTTTTTTCTTTTCGTCGAAATCAAATTCTCGCAATTGCGGTGCTTTAAAGAACGTAAAAGCAATCACTCCCAAAGTCAAGCAACCTCCCATCACCACGGCACGAACGGTTCCGAACCAATGGGCCATAACGCCACTTTCGAAATCACCCAATTCGTTCGACGAACTGACAAACATGGTATTCACCGCTGAAACTCGCCCTCGCATGGCATCTGGAGTTACTAATTGCAATATTGTACTTCGAATCACTACACTGACGGCATCGAACATTCCCGAAAGCAACAACATGAAAAAGGAAAGGTAAAAATTGGTTGAGATGCCAAATACAATAATGGAAAGTGCAAATCCGGTTACACAAAGAAATAATTTGTGTCCAGGCTTTGTTCGTAACGGCAAGAATGCCAACAAACCTAAGGTTAGCAACGCACCTATTCCTGGAGCTGAACGAAGAATTCCGAAGCCCATTTCATTAACGTGTAAAATCTCTTTTTGATAGACTGGCAATAAGGCTACAGCTCCACCAAACAGCACGGAAAACATATCCAAACATTGTGCAGCTAATAATGTTGGTGTTTGTAAAACAAATCGAAGCCCTTCCGTAACACTTTGTAAAACGGGTTCTTTTTCTTTCTTTAAAATAGGCTTTTTTCCAATCGAAAACAAAGGATAAAACATGACTAGAGAAAGTAAAACGACAATCAATAATCCTATAGTTACACCAAACCAAGCAATAAAAAAACCCGCGGCTAACGGACCTAAAACAGCGCCCAATTGCCATGACATACTACTCCAACTGGTAGCGTTTGGAAAATGTTCTCTCGGTACAACTAACCCAAAAAGTGAAAACATGGACGGACTAAAAAATGACCTCAATACGCCTCCCAAAAAAACAAAAACATAAATCAAGCGAACCGTATTTGCGGTTTGAAGTGCTTCCAATGAGGCGGGCAATGCCAACGCTAACAAACTAATTGCAATTACGATATATCCGGTAAGGCAAAGGAAAATCATTTTTCGCTTTTCATTTTGATCTACGACGTGACCGGAGAAAAAAGAACAGCCAATGGCAGAAATGACTTCAGCTAATCCCACCAATCCCAAAGAAAGTTTGTCGTTGGTGAGCTGGTACACCCAAAAATACAAAATAGTAGATTGCATGTTTAGGGCAAAAATAATCCCCAAACGCAACGACAGGAACGAAATGAATTCTCTAATTTTTAAGGAAGGATTTTTGTAAAAAAAACCGGAAGCCGGGAAAGAATCTTGATTCTCGTTCTCCATAAGTGATGCGTGTGCATTAGAAATGTAAAAATAACATTTAAAAATGGAAACTATTTGTTAAAAGTGGTGACTCAAATAGAAAACTAATAAAGCTTAAATAAGCCATGGGTTCGGATTGAATTTTGTTTCTTTGTCCCTACTCTTTCCAACTGTTACTTTCATGACCGACTATTTCTTAGATCAAGAATACCAAAACCAGACGTACAGTCGCGAGGAAATGAATTTTAAGGAATTTGAAAACTGCAAATTTATTGGCTGTGACTTCTCGCTTTGCAATTTCATCGACGTAACATTTATCGAATGTAGCTTTGTGGAATGCAATTTCAGCGGTGCCAAGATCAATCACGTGGCGCTGCGAACGGTTATTTTTTCGAAGTGCCAAATCAAAGACGTTAACTTTGCAATGTGTGATAAATTGATCTTTGAAATCGCGTTTTACGATTGTGTTTTAGACTTTTCGAAATTTTACACCTTGAAAATAAAAGGAACGCCCTTTCTAAACTGTAGTTTAATTGCAGTTGATTTTATGAGTACAGATTTAACGGAAGTAGTTTTTGACCGTTGCGATTTGTATCGAGCAGAATTTGCAAAAGCCTCGGCACATAAAACTAACTTTAAAACCAGTAGCAACCTTACTATTGATCCTGAAAAAACCAAATTAAAAAAGGCGGTGTTTTCTCCCGAAAATGTCAAAGGGCTCCTCTACAAACACGATCTTCAAATTACTTAGATTAAGTAACAATGCGACCATCTTCCATCGTAATGATGCGGTGCGTTCGTTTGGCAAAATCATTATCATGAGTAACAATCAATAGGGTTTGATCTTCTTCTGCCGCTAATTGGTTGAAGATATCAAAAACCAAATCGCTATTTTTCTTATCCAAATTTCCTGTAGGTTCATCGCCCATAATAATTAAAGGATCGTTGATTAGAGCTCGAGCAATCGCAACCCGTTGTTTTTGACCACCACTCAATTGGTTCGGCATTTTCAACGCTTGATCAGCCATATCCAGTGTTTTCAAATGGGCCATAGCTCGATGTTCTACCTCCTGATTCGTATATTTTCCTAATTTTAACCCCGGCAACATGACGTTTTTCAACACATTATACTCCGCTAACAAATAATGAAATTGAAAAACAAAACCAATGTTTTCATTTCTGATTTTAGCCAGGTTCATATCGGATTGCCCAGTCACCAATTTATTGTGAATCAAAAGTTGCCCTTCGTAATCCGTATCCATAGTCGATAGCAAATACAGTAATGTAGATTTTCCACAACCCGATTTTCCTACTATCGAAACAAATTCGCCATGATTTACCGTCATCGAAATCTCTTTGATCACTTGGAATTTTATAGGGTCGTAAAAGTATTTCGTTAAAGCAACCGTTTCTATGACTTTGCTATCCTTTTCCATCTTATTTTCCTCTAATAATTTCAACAGGATCTACTTTACTGGCTTTTCGGGCAGGGAAATACCCTGCGATTGCTGTGGTGCATAGTGCGAAGACAATTCCAATGCCATAATACAAGGGCGTGTAATGAATAGGATACGTTTTCACGGTAGGCAATGCGGCCGTTTCAAACGGAATTACATCAATAATGGAGGTGAAAATATAGCCAAACAGCAATCCGAAAATTCCCCCAACAAATCCAATAATCAACGATAACGAAATGAAAATCCATTTGACGTCGCTTCCTGAAAAACCAGTGGCTTTCAGAATCGCAATACTAGCCATTTTCTCATAAATCATCATGTTTAAGATGTTGTAAATTCCGAAGCCAGCCACAATCAGCAACACAATTCCTACCGCATAGGATATGATCGATCGCACGGAACTTCCCGTTTCAAACTGTGAATTGGCGGTTTGATAATCTATGGTATCCAAATTAAATTTCGCATGAAATTCCTTAGCTAGCAAAGGTGCCGTAGTCATATCGAATAATTTCACTTGAATGTCGGTAATGTAATTCGTGGGTTCGCCAATGAGTTTTTGAGCGGTAGCAATCGACGTATAACTGGACACGTCGTCAATTTCGGCGATTCCAATTTGAGAAATGCCAACCACTTTCAAAGAAGCTAGATTACCTTTGGAAGTAGTGATTTTAATAATGTCGCCTTTCACCAATAACATTTTATCAGCCAACCCTTTTCCGATAATAATGCTATTGTTTTGTTCCAAGTTAGACACTTCACCATCGATAATATAGTCGCTAATTTTGAACAATTTTTCTTCGGCAAGCACATCAATTCCGTTAATAATACCAGATATTTCAATAGTTCCCGAGTTAAAAAAAACAGGCGTAGTTACTTTTGGAGCCACATCGATCACTCTTGGATCGGATTTCAGATTTTTGATAATACTCTTGCCGTTATAAATGGATTTCCCTCGATCTTTAGGTTTGATAGAGCGAACAAAAACTGTAGTTTTTTCATACGATGTATCCAAACTCAGCGGTTGGTGCTCCGAAGGTTTTATTTCGTTGTACAACCGCACATGTGGCGTTCTGTTGAGCATCAATCCGTCGAGCAAATCGTTCAACCCATTCATAAAACTTACTAAGGAAATAAACATCGCAATACTAAACGTCACGCCAATTGCCGCCACAATCGTCTGTTTCAAGCGCGCTTGTAGCAAGTGCAACGCGATGTTTAAAATGAGTTTGGTATTCATTATTGAGGTTTGTAAATCGGTTCTTGAGTATTTAAACCCGATAGAATTTCAACATTTTGATAATCGCTTAATCCAATTTTTACCGCCCGCTTGCTGTCTTTTGAAACCAAAACAGAATCGCCAGGCAATAAGTAACTGCGCGGAATTGTCATAGCATTTTTCTTGGTTTGAATCACAATATTGGCTTCTGCTGTAAGATTTGGATATAGTTTTTGTGGCGGTTTCTCGAAGTGCGCCTCAATTTTAAAGGTTCGAGAACGCAAATCCATAATGGGGTAAATCTTATCGATCACGGCGTCAAATACTTGTCCTTTGTAACTGTCCATGGTAACAATGACCTTCTGACCGACCGCTACCCGAACCATATCGTTTTCATCAACATCCAATTCTAATAAGAAAGAATCGGCTTGCCCAATGGTTGCTAATGGTGTTTGGGTAGTGATTAACGTACCATCTTTGACTAAAATATCAAACAATTGTCCCGAGAAGGCGCTTTTCACTCCAAAATCACTCAGCGATTTTTCGTTGATTTTCAAATTGATGTTGCTCCTACTTTGATCGTTTCGCACCTGGGCTTTGAGTTGTGCCAATTGCTTTTGTGCCGATTCATAATTGATTTTAGAGCTTTTATAAGTTAAAGCTACCCGCTCAAAATCGACTTCCGAAATTACTTGGTATTGTTTGATTCGCAAGTTGCGTTGGTAAATGGATTCGTCCAAGGCTAATTTGTCTTTTGCCGCTTGAACTTTCAATTCCATTTCCGAAATTTTGTCTTGCATGAACCGGTTGTTCTCTTGACTCAATTGATAGGATAGACGAGCACTTTCAGTATTCAATTCAGCTTTGTCTTTATCCAATTCAAAAAGCAATTGACCTTCTATAATATTTTGACCTACAGTAACTTTTGTTTTTTTAAGAATTCCATTGACAGTAGAATAGACGGTATATTGTCCTATGGCTTTTACTACACCTGAAGCGTAAACACTTTCGGTAATATCGCCCACTTTGGGTTGGATTTCACCTGTGTTTTTTTTGGAACAAGAAAGAAAAAAAAGAAATGAAAAAGAAAGAATTAAAGCAACGACTACCTTCATAAGAAAAGAATTTAATAGCGAAATGCTACCTCAAATTTACGAAAAAATACGTCGCAAAGGTGACTCAAATATTATATAATTTTGAGTCGGAACGAACCGCTATAGCGCTTTCTCCATCACATAATCTTCCATCAAATAGCCATCGCCGATAGGAAGATCAATTTCGCCAACCACTACAAAACCTTTCTTAAGATAAAAAGAGTAAGCCTTGTTAAATTTATTGACATTTAAAGACACTGCTTTTGAATTTGCTGTTCGAGCCAGTTGCTCCACTTCTGAAAGTAACAATGCGCCAGCTTGCTTGCCTTGCGCCTCTGGAAGCACATATAATTTATGCAAGCGAGTTACATTGGTTTGGAGATACTGGTGTTCATAGGAGGCAAATCCTAGTACCGCTGAACCTTCGTGAACCAACAAAAAACGATGCCCTTTTTCATTGAAATTTCGCTCTAACATTTCTTGAGAATAAAACAATCCCAACATATACTCGAGTTGCTGAGAAGAAAGAATGTTCCCATAAGTAACCGGCCATGTAGCGTAAGCTATAGATCGTATAATGTGGAAATCTTTAGGAGTGGCTTCGGAAAGACGTAGCATTTTTGATTTTTGATTTACGATTTACGATTTTGGATATTGGATATTGTAAATCGAATATCGCAAATCGTAAATCCTATTTATCCGTGTATGGTTTCACTTTTGCCGTAATTGGCAATGATCGAAGCTTCGAATTCCAACCATTCTCGCCAACGTTGCTCGACATCTATTCCTTTTCCGTATTTTCTAGCGTAGGTTATAAAAGTAGTGTAATGACCCGCTTCGCTTTCCATTAAATCTCTGTAGAAAATCGAAAGTTCTTCGTCTTGAATGTTTTCCGAAAGTACTTTAAAACGTTCACAACTTCTAGCTTCAATCATGGCTGAAAATAACATGCGCTCTACAAAACCCGAAACACGACTTCCAGTATTGCTTCGTTTCATATATTGCGCTAACTCACCAACATACTCGTCTTTACGCTCTCGACCCATAGTCAAACCTCGTTTCTTAATGATATCGTGTACCATTTGAAAATGTTCGATTTCTTCTTTGGCCAAGGCCAACATATCGCTGACCAAATCCGGATATTCTGAATTGATAGTGATGATCGTAATCGCATTCGAAGCGGCTTTCTGTTCGCACCAAGCATGATCCGTTAGAATCTCTTCGATGTTCTTTTCAACGATATTTACCCAACGAGGATCGGTTGGCAATTTAAGCCTTAAAATAGACATGTTTTGGTAGATTTATAATTACAAGTTGTAAGTTAAACACTTTAAAAACAACTGTCTTACAACTTGTAACTTCAAATAATAATTAAAATACAAACATTGCTCGTTCGCCCATCATTTCATTGACTTCGTCGGCTACTTGTTCGATAATTTCTTCATTGGTATGGTTCATTAGCACCCGGTCGATTAATTCCACAATCACTTCCATATCACTTTCTACCAAACCACGAGTAGTGATAGCTGGTGTTCCTACGCGGATTCCTGAAGTGATAAAAGGCGATTTATCATCAAAAGGCACCATGTTTTTATTTACAGTAATCTCGGCTTTTACCAAAGCATTTTCAGCTTCTTTCCCCGTAATTCCTTTGTTTCTTAAGTCGATTAACATCATGTGATTGTCGGTTCCTCCTGAAATCAAATCGTAGCCTCTTTTCATAAATGCCGCTGCCATTGCTTTAGCATTCTTTTGAACTTGCATCGAATAATGGAAAAACTCATCTGTCAAACATTCACCAAAAGCCACCGCTTTCGCAGCGATAATATGCATTAAAGGACCGCCTTGATTTCCTGGGAAAACGGCTAAATCTAGTAACGAAGACATCATGCGAATTTCTCCTTTTGGAGTGGTTAATCCAAATGGATTTTCAAAATCTTTCCCCATTAAAATCATTCCGCCTCTTGGTCCACGTAATGTTTTATGTGTAGTGGTTGTAATAATATGACAATGAGGAACTGGATCGTTCATCAATCCTTTAGCAATTAATCCAGCAGGATGTGAAATATCGGCTAATAAAATAGCACCTACACTATCCGCAATTTGACGGAAACGAGCAAAATCCATATCCCGACAATAAGCCGAAGCTCCAGCAATGATTAGTTTGGGTTGCTCTCTAGTCGCAATTTCTTGAATTTTATCGTAATTGAATTGTCCGGTTTCTTTTTCAACACCGTAAAAAACAGGGTTGTACAAACGGCCCGAAAAATTCACAGGAGAACCGTGTGTTAAGTGCCCACCATGCGACAAATCAAAGCCTAAAATTTTATCGCCAGGTTTCAAACATGCATGGTATACAGCAGTATTGGCTTGAGAACCAGAGTGTGGCTGTACGTTGGCATATTCTGCACCAAATAATTCTTTGGCTCTGTCAATAGCAATTTGTTCTACTACATCTACAACCTCGCAACCGCCATAATACCGTTTGCCAGGATATCCTTCTGCATATTTATTAGTCAAGCAAGAACCCGCTGCTTCCATCACTTGGTCACTTACAAAATTCTCTGAGGCAATCAGTTCTATGCCGTGAATTTGGCGATCTTGTTCTTCAAGAATTAAATCAAAAATTTGTTCGTCGTGTCGCATTTTTCTATTTTTCGTTAAAAACTGTCCAAAATTACGAAAACGGTTTGTAAAATTGACATATAATGATATATTTGATAACTGAATTTTCAACAACAAATCAACACACAACATGCCTATAACAGCCAACAATCCTAAACGCACTTCTTGGTTAGACGTTCCCGCTGACAGTGATTTTCCGATACAAAATATTCCATTTGGTGTCTTCATTACCAAAGAAGATGTCATCACCATTGGTACTCGAATTGGTGACTTTGCGATCGATTTAGGAGCTTTGCAACAACTCAATTATTTTGACGGAATCGAATTGACCGACGATATGTTCATGCAAGACACCTTGAATGACTTTATTTCAGACGGAAAGAAGACCTGGCGTCTCGTGCGCAACCGAATTGCCGATATTTTTGATAAAAACAACGCTAAACTTAGAGACAATGCCGAACACCGAAAGATAGTGGTTTGTCCAGTAAACGAAGTCGAAATGCAACTTCCTGTTCTTATTGGAGATTATACGGACTTCTATTCTAGTAAAGAACATGCCACCAACGTGGGTTCCATGTTTCGAGATCCGAACAATGCGTTATTGCCCAATTGGCTTCACATTCCTGTTGGTTATCATGGAAGAAGTTCGTCGATTGTACCCTCTGGAATTCCGGTGCATCGACCGATGGGACAAACATTGCCCAATGGCGAAAATACTCCTGTTTTTGGTCCGTCTCGTTCTATTGATTTCGAATTGGAAATGGCGTTCATCACCACCGACGCGAACATCATGGGGGAAAACATTCCGGTACACGAAGCCGAAGAATACATCTTTGGAATGGTCTTATTAAACGATTGGAGCGCCCGAGATATTCAAAAATGGGAATACGTGCCACTGGGACCCTTCTTAGCGAAAAACTTTGCCACTTCCATTTCTCCCTGGATTGTTACGTTGGATGCATTAGAACCTTTTAGAACTAAGGGCCCAAAACAAGATCCAAATCCTCTTCCCTATTTGCAACAAAAAGGAAAACATGCCTTCGACATCAATCTAGAAGTAACGATAGCACCTGAAAACACAGAACCGACTGTGGTTTCCAATTCCAATTTCAAATACATGTATTGGACGATGAGCCAACAATTAGCGCATCATACCTCCAACGGATGTCGCGTGAATTCAGGTGATATGATGGGTTCGGGAACCATATCGGGCCCTACTCCAAATAGTTTCGGATCGATGTTGGAATTGACTTGGAACGGAAAAAACCCAATCCTTATGAACGATGGAAGCGAGCGAAAGTTCATCAATGACAACGACACCGTGATCATCAAAGGTTTTTGCAAGAACAATGAAATTAGAATTGGCTTTGGAGAAGTATCTAGCAAATTACTCCCGCCTTTCGTAAGGAAATAATCCAATTCGTGAGTATATAATAATGTCCAATAAGGGTCTCTTTATTGGACATTTTTTTTGCTACTGGCAAGTAGAAAGCGAATCTGTTGGCGCAAAGCTACGATTTTGATAATTTTTCTCTTTTAAATTTTCAAATCCAAAGAGGATTCACTTTAAAAAAAGGAAATTCCTAAAAATGACAACGCTGTATTTCGCTCAAGAGAATAAATTGTAGTATTGTATTATGATTCACTCCAACAGCACCTTGAATCCCGAAAGGGTACATTACTCCAAAGCACTTCGCTAGAAGTCCATTGCTTTATTGCTGTAACTCCATTTATCTAATAATTATTCACAGAATTCTTCCCTACTGGTCCGAAGAACTCGTTTGATAACTGTATCATGAAACCTATTTTATCCTTATCCCAACGCAATGCGATTTTACTTTCGATGGCGGCATTAGTTGCCAAAGAAACCGAAGCAATCTTGACCGCCAATCAATCCGACTGCCAACAGTATGAAGGCACCGATCTTGCACTTCGGGAACGCCTCGAAATCACTCCAAAAATGATTACGATTATGTTGGAATCGCTTCAAGAATTAGCAAAACAAGAAGATCCTTTAGGAAAAGAGTTGTATTATTTTGTGGCTGAAAACGAACTCGAGGTAAGCAATAAAACCGCGCCCTTCGGAACTATTTTGATCATTTATGAATCAAGACCAGATGTGACGATTGAAGCCGCTGGAATTGCTTTTAAATCTGGGAATCAAATCTTGTTAAAAGGCGGAAAAGAAGCCCTACAAACCAACTTGATGTTGGTGAATTTATGGCAACAAGCGTTGTTAGAAAAAGGAGCTGATGAAGATTGGATATCCTACCTTGCTTTCGATCGAAATGAAACTCAAGCATTCTTAGAAAAACCGACTCAAAAAATAGATTTAATCGTCCCACGCGGTGGAGAAGCTTTACTTGCGTTTGTAAAAAAATACGCTACTTGTCCCGTTATCGTCAGCGGTCGTGGCAATAACTTTGCCTATGTGCATGCCGATGCCGATCCTGATATGGCGTTGAAAATCATTCTCAATGCCAAAACTTCTAAAATCTCGGCGTGTAATGCCTTGGATAAAGTGCTATTGGATGAACGAATACCAAATTTTGATGCCTTTGTAGGCAACTTAATTCAGCAATTGAAGGCATTCGATGTTGAAATTCTAGTAGATGTTTCTTTAGAATCATTCGAAAACACAACGCTCTTAAAAGACGCATCTGTATGGCGCGAAGAATTCTTAGCCTCTAAAATAGTACTTGGAACCGTTGCTACCGAAGCCGAAGCCATCGCTAAAATCAACCAATATAGCGGTGGACATTCCGCTACAATTATCACTAAGGACGCCGAAACCGCAAAAAAATTTATGAATGCTGTCGACACAGCGGCCGTGTATCACAACGCCTCTACCCGTTTTACCGATGGAGGTCAATTGGGATTAGGTGGCGAACTCGCCATCAGCACCAATAAATTGCATCATCGTGGACCTATCGGACTGCAACATTTAGTTACTAACAAATGGTATATCAACGGAAATGGACAAATCAGGTAAAAAAAGAATCCTATTGAAAATTGGCAGCAACACGCTAACCAAAGAAACCAATCACATTTCACGAGGAAAGATTGAAGATATTGGCATGCAAATCGCCAAATTACAGGACCAGTACGAATTTGTAATTGTCACTTCGGGAGCCATTGCCGCCGCCAAACAATTTGTGAAATTGGAAAGTCAAGAAGCCTCGCTTTTTGTAAAACAGGCTTTGGCAGCTATCGGTCAGCCTCATTTGATGCGAATTTACCAAGAGAACTTTAGCGATTTAGGACTACTGACCTCCCAATGTTTGCTATCGTATTCGGATTTTGAAAAAGAACAATCCAAAACCAACATCATCAACACCATAAACGTCTTAATCAAAAACCAATACATTCCGATTATTAACGAAAATGATACAGTAGCCACCGATGAAATTCAATTTGGAGATAATGACAAACTAGCCGCACTCACGGCCGTTTTACTGCAAGTCGATCTCTTAATTATCGCGACCAATACCAACGGGATCTACACCAAAGCGTCCTTGAAAAATGAATACCCAGAAACCATAGGCATTGTAAACGATTTGGAGCTCTTGGCACAAGAAATTGGCGACCAGAAATCGTCTCACGGAACGGGTGGCATGGCCTCGAAACTAGAAGCTGCAGCTATTGCGAAACAAGCAGGTATTGAAACTTGGATTGTCAACGGGCTAACCGATAACTTCATGATCAAAGCATTACAAAACGAAATCGCCTTTACAAAAGTTCAGGGCTAAGTTATAGCTGCTTTTCTAATGCCGCCACGTCAATACCACTATGTGAAGTATCGTAAACTGCTTTCCCGTCACGGATCAAAATCAGTTGCGGTGATTGATGCACCACTCCAAAACGTGTTGCGATTTCATTAGAAATAGCGCGATGTTCCAATAAGTCTAGAAAATAAGGCGTAACTTTAGAAGACAAATGAAAGTCGTTTTCAAATTCCTTCAACGCCATTCTACTAACACTACAACGGGTGCTGTGTTTAAAAAGGACCACCGGTTTTTCAAAAGAAAGAGTGCTAATTTCAGTCAACTGTGCTATATTTTCGAGCGGAATCCAAGTAATGTCCTTGGAACGATCGTTTTGGTCTTCTGAAGCACTAAATAAGGAAGAGTAAATACCCATTTTGTCTGGTTTTAAGTCAATTTGTCGTTCCTAATCGCCTGAATACAGACACTTTGTCTCTTTTTTTGGGTTGGAATAGGAATTGACGAATCGCTGTCAAAGTTAACTATTAAACATTAAGTAACAACCCCAAAAACAATGAACATTTCTAAATTTACAATCAAATCACAAGAGGTCATTCAAGCTTCTCAGCAATTGGCGCAAAGTTTAGGACACCAACAAATTGAAAACGAACACCTTTTTAAAGCCATTTTCGAAGTGGATGAAAACGTAGCACCGTTTCTTTTGAAAAAACTCAACGTTAATGTGCCCCTATTTCTGCAAATCCTCGACAGCACCTTACAAAGTTTTCCAAAAGTGTCAGGAGGAGATATCATGTTTTCCAGAATTGCCGGCAACACTCTAAACGACGCCGAGAGTATTGCTAAAAAAATGAACGACGAATTCGTTTCGGTAGAACACTTGATTCTAGCCATTTTCGCTTCTAAGAGTAAAGTCGCGCAAATCCTAAAAGATCAGGGAGTGACCGAAAAAGGGCTTCAAGCGGCCATCGACGAATTGCGAAAAGGAGAACGCGTCACTTCGGCTTCGGCTGAAGAAACTTACAACGCCTTAAACAAATACGCCAAGAACTTAAACGAGTTGGCTAAAAATGGCAAGCTCGATCCAGTAATTGGTCGTGATGAAGAAATTCGCCGCGTCTTGCAAATCCTTACCCGTAGAACCAAAAACAATCCGATGCTGGTCGGAGAACCTGGCGTTGGTAAAACTGCTATAGCCGAAGGATTGGCGCACCGAATCGTAGACGGCGATGTTCCAGAGAATTTGAAAGACAAAATTGTATTTTCTCTCGATATGGGCGCTCTTATTGCTGGTGCCAAATACAAAGGAGAATTTGAAGAACGATTGAAATCGGTAGTAAAAGAAGTAACTGCGGCCGAAGGCGATATCGTACTATTCATTGATGAAATTCATACACTAGTAGGAGCCGGCGGTGGAGAAGGTGCTATGGACGCCGCTAATATTTTGAAACCCGCTTTGGCCCGTGGTGAATTGCGTGCGATTGGAGCCACCACTTTAGACGAGTACCAAAAATACTTTGAAAAAGACAAAGCACTAGAGCGTCGTTTTCAAAAAGTAATGGTGGAAGAACCCGATACTGAAAGCGCCATTTCAATTCTTCGTGGGATTAAGGAAAAATACGAAACGCATCATAAAGTGCAAATCAAAGACGACGCGATTATTGCTGCCGTAGAGCTTTCTCAGCGCTACATTACCAATCGATTTCTTCCTGATAAAGCGATTGATTTGATGGATGAAGCGGCTTCTAAATTGCGGATGGAAATCAATTCCAAACCCGAAGAACTCGACGTTTTAGATCGTAAAATCATGCAATTGGAAATCGAAATCGAAGCCATCAAACGCGAAAAAGACGAAAGCAAATTGAAAGGCTTGGGAATGGAATTAGCGAATATAAAAGAAAGTCGCAACGAAATTTTTGCCAAATGGAAATCTGAAAAAGACGTGGTCGATAGCATTCAAGCAGTGAAAACCGAAATTGAAGATTTCAAATACGAAGCCGAACGAGCCGAACGTGAAGGTGATTACGGAAAAGTTGCTGAAATCCGCTACGGAAAAATAAAAGAAGCGCAAGAACGTTTGGAGCAGCTGCAAAAACAATTGCTTGAAAACCAATCGGGCACTTCCTTAATCAAAGAAGAAGTCACACGAGAAGATATCGCTGAAGTGGTAGCCAAATGGACGGGCATTCCCGTAATGAAAATGCTTCAGGGCGAACGAGAAAAACTCTTGCGTTTGGAAGCCGAATTGCACAAACGTGTCGTGGGTCAAGAAGAAGCTATCGTTGCCGTAAGCGACGCGGTTCGAAGAAGTCGTGCTGGATTGCAAGACATGAAAAAACCAGTAGGAACGTTTTTATTCCTCGGAACTACTGGCGTAGGAAAAACCGAGCTTGCCAAAGCGCTTGCTGAATATTTGTTTGACGATGAAAATGCGATGACGCGTATCGACATGAGTGAATACCAAGAACGTCACAGCGTGAGCCGTTTGGTTGGAGCGCCTCCAGGATATGTAGGCTACGATGAAGGCGGACAATTAACCGAAGCGGTCCGAAGAAAACCGTATTCCGTTATCTTGTTGGATGAAATTGAAAAAGCGCATCCCGATACATTCAACATTTTGTTGCAAGTATTAGATGAAGGGCGATTGACCGACAACAAAGGACGATTGGCTGATTTCAAAAACACGATTATCATCATGACTTCAAATATGGGAAGTCAAATCATCCAAGAAAAATTTGAGAACTTGAAAGGCGGTATCGAAGCAGCGACGGAAGCGGCAAAAGTGGAAGTTTTAGGATTATTGAAACAAACCGTACGACCAGAATTCATCAACCGTATCGACGAAATTGTAATGTTTACGCCGCTTAACAAAGCCAATATTGCTCAAATTGTCGGATTGCAACTTAAAAGTGTCACTAAAATGTTGGCTCAACAAGGGATCACACTCGATGCTACACCAGAAGCCATTACTTATTTATCCGAAAAAGGATACGACACTCACTTTGGAGCCAGACCTGTAAAACGAGTCATTCAGAGAGAAGTATTGAATGAATTGTCGAAAGAAATCTTAGCTGGAAAAATCACTACCGATAGTATCGTTCTTATTGACGCTTTCGATGGCAAATTGGTTTTCAGAAATCAGAGCGAATTGGTAAAGTAATTCAAAAGTACACTTAATAAGAAAACACCAGTGAATGCTGGTGTTTTTTTTATGTTTAGCAGGATTTTAAGATTCTATTGATGGGAATTCCAACGCCCCGTTTTAAGATCACACTCCTATCGGTGACTGCCCAAACGGTGGTTTCAACCATTTTTGTCGAAAGATTATCTTCGAAAAATATTCTAATTTTAGAATGTTCAATATTACCAAGATACATCGCACGCAATAAGTCAATGGTGCGCTGGTGAATGGCATAAGCGTCTTGAAGCACTTCGGCTGTAGGGAATTTTAGAGAAAAGATCGATTCTTTCTCAACGATTTCAACATTGGGTTCCATAGTTCAAAAGATTTAGTTGTTAATGCGTTGTTTTGCTTCATAAGCTTGCCTCCCGTTTAATTTTAAAAATTTTGTTTTAATGAAAACATTTGGAACTTAAATAGCCCTACTTTTTGTTGCATTATTTTTCACTAGCAAGTGAAATGGTCCGATAATCCTAACGTCACTACTTTGTTTATTTTTTTTGCGCTGCATAAAAAAAAATACAATTGTTTGCATTAATTCCTTATTTTTGAAATCTTTACAAAACCCATTATGAAACCACTTTTTTTGTTTTTATTGCTTTGTAGCCTAACCGCTTCGGCACAAATAGCATCTACTGATACAGCCGTTCCGAGTGCTACCGATAAACCGTATCGTTCTACGGAAGTCGATTTGAAACCCCAAGTCAAAGACGGGAATTATACCCTTTCCATGTTTATTAGCGACAATTTTAAATTCCCACCGGCCATTAAGAATAAGAAAATTACCATCTTTTCTAGCTTCGTTGTGGAACCCGATGGCACTATGTCAGACATCAAGGCCTTTTATGTAAGTGTCAAAGATTATATCGTTACTGATGTTGTAAAAATTGCCACACAAGAAGAAAAAATCAACGAAGCCGATCAAATAGAAACCATGAAAGGTGAAACAGTACGAGTATTAAAATCGTTCAACAAACCTTGGCAACCAGCGCAAAAAGACGGAAAAGCAGTTCGTTGTTTGTATAATTATCCGATCAATTTTCATATTGAATAAAATCCTTAACAACGCTAGAAATGTTGTTACTAGTAAAAAAAATACAAGAGAGTATCAGCTGTGGAGTTTCCTTAGCGATACTCTTTTTTTATACGTTGTCTTGATGTTCTGTTTTCAATAAAGCAAAAACTAGTACTCATCACTAAACTAACATTACTATGAAAAATATTGTTCTTACTTACGGATGCATTGCCGGTTTCATTGTATCCTTAATGATGGTTGTTGGAAGTTATACCTGCTATCATGATGCTCATTTTAAACCCAATCTATTTTGGGGATATGGCGGAATGGTGGCCGCTTTTGCCTTTATTAGTATCGGAATTTTAAAATTCAGAAACCAGCAAAATCAAGGCAGTATTACGTTTGGAAAAGCCTTTCAAATTGGACTATTAATCGCGCTGATTATTTCCACTTTTTATGTGGTGGTCTGGCTGATCGAATACTATCTATTTATTCCCGATTTTATGGACAAATATGTCAGCGCTGCGCTAAAAGAAGCGCAACAAAAAGGAATTAACGGCGCTGCTCTGGAAGCTCAAAAACAACAATTACAAAGGTATCAAGACTGGTATAAAAACCCGTTATTGTTGATTCTGTTAACGTATGCAGAAATCTTGCCACTGGGAATCCTAGTAGCCCTTCTCAGTGCCTTGGGCTTAAAAAAGAAACCAAAAGCATAAAAAAAAACTCCAACACTTGTTGGAGTTTTTCTTTTTTTAATCGGTACTATTATTTTTCTCTGGTGAATAAAATTTCACGCCCTTGAATCAAAGTGACTTCAGTTTTCGCTTCATTAAATTGAATTTGAATGCCATAAGCTGCATGTTGAAAACGATCCTTACCCATAGGTTCAAAAAGAATCGGACTTTGTCCAGTCGCAACACCAATTAAATTGCCATCTTCTTCTGTAAAGGTCAGCTTTATTGGAATCATTTTACTAGCGAAAGTACCTAAATACGGATCTAAAATAACATCCGCCTCCAACTCACTTTTACCAGCTACCCAAGTATTGTTGGCCACATTATAATCAGGGAATGCATGGTCCGGGTCTAAAGTAATGGTGTCAATTTCTTCATTGGTTCCCGCTTTGAATGACCAAGTCGTATTGCGCATCCAAATTTCAACGGGCAATTGTACTCGAGACGTCTTACCACTTTTAGTTTTTATTTCCACAACAACAGGCATAGCCATTTTTTCTAGATTCTCAATAGTAACAATAGCTCCTTTGGTAGCGTCATTTTTTAAGTATTTTACTTTCGTAATACCTTGATCCAAACGCCAGTTGTTAGCAAACCATCCTCTCCAAAACCAGTTCAAATCTTCGCCACCCGCATTTTCCATAGTTCTAAAAAAATCATCTGGTGTAGGATGTTTGAAAGCCCAACGTGCTACGTAGGTGCGGAATGCATAATCGAAACGCTCTTTTCCTAAAATTTGTTCCCGCAACATGGTTAACCCCGTGCCTGGTTTGTAATACGCAAGCAACCCTATACTTTCTTCTTTCATATTATCCGGAGAACTGAACATGGTTTCCAACTTAGGATCTGTTAAAAACGTAGCGTTTTGATTCATGTTTTGAGCTGGAGCTTTGTACTCGCCTTTGTTGAAATCTTCCGAGCTTAATGAATTGATAAACGTATTGAATCCTTCATCCATCCATGCAAACAAGCGCTCATTCGAACCTACAATCATCGGAAACCAACTGTGACCAAACTCGTGATCCGTTACGCCCCATAAATCGCCTCCTTTAGAAGTGTATTCACAAAATACAATACCCGGATATTCCATTCCACCTTCGTTTCCAGCCACATTTGTTGCTGCAGGGTAAGGAAACTCAAACCAACGTTTGGAATAATTCTCTATAGAAGTCTTGGTATATTCAGTAGCGCGTCCCCAGCCTTGAGCACCGTCGCTTTCTATAGGATAAGTCGAAATCGCTAAGGATTTTTTACCGCTTGGCAAATTGATACGAGCAGCATCTACAATAAAGGCGGCTGAAGAAGCCCAAGAAAGATCCCTTGCATTTTTAATTTTAAAACGCCAAGTTAAGGTTGGCTTTCCTGACGGACGTGAAGCCGGATTAGTAACTTCCGATGCCGAACGAATCATCACTGTTTGATCACTTTGTTTGGCTTGTGCCCAACGTTTTTGTTGTTCTGCCGTATAGACCTCTGCAGGGTTTTGTAATTCCCCCGAGCAAACTACAATATGACTCGAAGGAGCGGTAATCGCTACATCAAAATCGCCATACTCTAAATAAAATTCGGCACCAATATAAGGATTGGTATTCCACCCTCGAACATCATCGTAAACACACATTCTAGGATACCATTGCGCAATAGTAAAAATTTTACCATTCTTAGTATCAACGATACCCGTACGATCTGATCCGTATTTAGGAGAAATATAGGAGAATGCAATCTTTACTTTGATACTCGTTCCATTCCCTTTTAATTCCTGAGGCAATTGAATTTGCATGCGCGTATCGGAAATTGTAAAAGGTACTTCTTTCTCAACTGTTTTTCCATTTGCAGCGGTTAAGAGCGTGATTGATTTAATCTTAAAACCACCATCCAACTGTTCGCCTTTGGCACCTCCTCTACTGCCACTCAAACTAATAACAGCATTGCCACGAGAGTCCTTTTTAAAGGCATTCTGATCCACATTCATCCACAAAAAGGAAAGTGCATCTGGGCTGTTATTCGTGTAAGTCAACACTTCAGAACCAACAATTTCATTGGTAGATTCGTTTAATTGCGCGGTCAATTGGTAGTCGGCTCTATTTTGCCAATACTTAGGTCCTGGCTGACCAGAGGCCGAACGGGTATCCGTTCCGTTTTTGGTATAAAAATTAGGTGCAAAGGCATCATGGTAATCATACTTTGATACGGCTGGTGTTTGCTGAGCAAAGAGGATTCCAATCGGAATGCACAAGGTCAACAAGGTGATAATGTTGGTAGAAAATCGTTTCATGGAATAGTTTTTTGGTTTTGAGTGAATCAGTCGGATAATTTTACATTTGTTACAGTTCAAGAAAAAAAACTGCTAAGGAAGTCGCCAAGGGGGATCGAGTCGGTTCTTTCCGGCATGGTAAACAATAAGATGATGGCCATCAGGATCTTTCAAAGAAGCTTCTTGCCAAAGCCATGGTTGGTCTTGAGGTGGGGTTTCAAAACGAATGCCCTTCGCTTCAAGTGCTTGGAAGGTTTCGGCAAGGTTGTCCACTTCAAAATAGACCCAAATTCCAGTTCCTTGCGACAGATCGGTTACTTGATGCAGGGAAAAAGTCGCACCGTTCTTGCATACGAACCGGGCATAGTTAGGCAATGCTTTTACAATCAGCTGTAATCCTAAAGTTTCATAGAAGAGAATCGAAGTAGCTACATCTGTTACAGGAACGGTAATTTGATTGAGATTCATCGCAATAGGAATTAAAAGCTACACAAATATAGAGAATTGGATGCCACCGTTCCCTACTTTATTCCTCCAATTCTTAGGATTTTCTTAAGACCTTTTTAAAATGGATAATTGTGCTATATTTGTTTAAGATCTCATTAAATACCACTTTATAATGATTCGAGTTTACCCTAACGAGCTCTTCAAAGAAATACATTTTGAAGACAAGCTCAAAATGCGTTATGCGATTTCCAATGCCGGACGCATGATCAGTTTTAAAGAAAATTTTGTTGATGGAAGAGTACTTAAAGGCGGCTTAGTCGATGGCTATCGTGTTTTTAAGTACCGATTTAAAAATCAAGATGAAACGTACACCATCAAAAGGTTCTATTTTTTCCGACTCGTGGCGGAGCATTTCTTGACCAAACCTTCCGAAGATCACATCTACGTTTTGCATTTGGATTTTAGTAGAGACAACGACAACGTCAATAACTTGCGCTATGCTACGCGAGAAGAGCAACTGGAACACTATCGCAAAAGCCCTAGAGTGATTCAGGCCAAAAAGAATCTAATCGAACACAACATTAAATCCGACGGTCGGAAACTAACCTCAACCAAAGTCATCCGCATCAAAAAAATGCTTAGCAATCCCAACCGCAAAACGCGAATTAAAATGATTGCCAAGCAGTTTGGTGTAAGTGAAATGCAAATTCATCGAATTCAAACCGGAGAAAATTGGGGGCATATTAAAATTTAATACCTTTCCTCCTAATTCTGATTTAAAAGCTAAGATAGTTACACTTTCCTTGGAAAGCCTTAACTATCTTTTTTTGGCGTCTATTTCAGGCACCAATTCTTTTGAATAGCGCTTGACGGTTTTGTAGCTACCATCAATACTGGTGAGGATAAACTGGATTCCACAGGCTCCAAAGATAGAAGCAATTAGGATAATAATGAGTGACGCGAGAGATTCCATAATGGATTGTAGATTAAGTAAATGTATAGATTAAAGGGTAGCTAAATGTATACAAACATCAATGCCGTTCACCGACCACTTCTAAAAGTTATTTAATGTTATTAACAATTCCAACTTTAGGGCACTTACTTGATTTTTAATATTTTAAGAAGGCTAATTCTAAACACTAAGAACATATAAAAAAAGAAACCACTCGTAAGAACGAATGGTTTCAATTGAAATTATTGTTATTGGAAAAGCTTTCGCAAAAAGTATTACCCCTTGAAGTAATACTCTAAAATGGCAGCCAAGCGCAAACCGGCCTTCAAGATTTGTGATTGCACCAATGGCATGTTAGTGTCGACATAGGCCGCTGTCATTTGATGATCGGGTAAATTATAAACTTGACCAAGGTAACTTCTACCTTCCGTAGCCCAAGTAATAACATTAATCTTTTGAACAGCTGCCATTTCTTTGGCATTGAAATGATTGCTGTTCAAACAGGCATCCAAAGTCAGGTTTTTATATTCGATCATTTCGGTATCCCAAACAGCATGCAGGTTGGTTCCCTTACCAAAGAAAGAAACTTGGTACGTATTTCCTCCTTTATCAGCGCCGTATCCTTCGTGCAAAGGCTGGTGCAAATCGCCTACCAAATGAAACAAATAAAACAATCGAATTTTAATATCCTCTTTCGACATGTTCTGTTTGTGATCCAATTCTTTGAGTGTCGAATTGAGGCGGCTTATAATATTGTCTCCGCTAGGCTCCGTAACTGGTGCTCCCGCTTCAAAATTGACATAATGATATGGTTTCATGTAATCGTAACTAGGATCTTTTCGTTTGTCATCCATCCACGTAGCCGCTTCTTCTGGCGTAGTTCCATTAAGATAGTCCAAAACATTTTTCTTAGTTGCAGCATCCAAATAGTGAAAGGCGACTTCAGCCACCAACTCATGTCCCTTTTTTCCCCAAGCGTAAGTACTTTGATTGCTAGCGATTACCAGCATACAGGTTATAAAACCCCATGATATTTTTTTCATCATTACCAACTTTTATTGCTTTAAATAGGGAGCGAATGTAGAATATTTGGTCTGATAATAATGCGGATTTAACACTTTTTTATTGGTATCAAAGTCCCCAACAAAAGGCTTCGCACAACAGCATAAAAAAACAGTTGCAAGAAAATCTCACAACTGTTTAACTGTCCTAACAACCTAGTTCTCCAAAAAGAACAAATAGGATTCTTTAGGTTATTGTTTTACAAAACGCTTGGCTACTGATTTACCATTAGAAGTGATTTCCAAGATATAAATGCCAGCTTTCAGCGTAGCTACGGAAAGGCTGTCGTTTTCAACCATTCCTTTAGCCATTTCTTGTCCCAATACATTGTAAATATGATAGGATGCTTGGTTCGCATCCGATACGAATAGCACTGATCCATTCACTGGATTTGGATAAACTTTTACATCATTCCCATTGGATGCAGATACAGTACCAGTCATAGCTGGACGCAATCCTAAGTCGCCACAGGTATCGATCCCAAAAGAATCCCATTCGCTTACTAAATTAAAGGTAGCATTAGGAGCCGTTACTGTAGCTTTTCTTCTCAGCGTTACATCGATAGCAAAATTAGCAGTTCCTCCATTAAAGGTTCCAATAACATCGATCAAGATACCATTCTTAAACAAACCGATGGCATCGTTCCCATTGTAAGTCATTTCATTGGCAGCGGTCGAAATATTAGCGCTAGCGGCATTGTAACAAGCTAAGGCAATCGAACTGTGCACAATTACGAATTTAGCATTGTTATTCAAAATACCCGATAAGGCCAAACCTGTACTCCAAGCTCCTGCCCCATTGGTTTGTTTTTTGACTACATAAACCGACAAATCGACGGCACTTCCTGTAGCATTTGAAATCTCTAACGCTTTATTAAACGACGATCCTTCGATGTATTCTGAAAATAATAAATCCGAATTACCTGCTGTGGCAGCCAAAGTAGTTACGTTTGCCGTATTGCTTGCAACAGAAACATTTCCTGCCGCATCTTTAGCTTTTACCGTAAAGGCATAAGCAGTAGAAGCCGTTAATCCAGAAACGGCAAAAGTAGTAGCGGTAGTAGTTGCACCTAATAAAGTAGCTCCTTGATATACATCGTATCCCGTTACAGCAACATTATCGGTAGCAGCAGTCCATGATAAGTTAGTAGTAGTTTGCGTAGTTCCAGTAGCAGTCAAGCTGGTTGGTGCCGTTGGAGCTGTAGTATCCGCAGCCGCTAAAGTGGTTACGTTGGCGGTGTTACTAGCCACCGATACATTGCCAGCCGCATCTTTGGCTTTTACCGTAAAGGCATAAGCAGTAGAAGCCGTTAATCCAGAAACTGCAAAAGTAGTAGCAGTAGTAGTCGCACCTAATAAAGTAGCTCCTTGATACACATCGTATCCCGTTACAGCAACATTATCGGTAGCAGCAGTCCATGATAAATTGGTAGTTGTTTGCGTAGTTCCAGAAGCAGTCAAGCTAGTTGGTGCTGTTGGAGCCGTAGTATCCGCAGCCGCTAAAGTGGTTACGTTGGCGGTGTTACTAGCCACCGATACATTGCCGGCCGCATCTTTGGCTTTTACCGTAAAGGCATAAGCCGTGGAAGCCGTTAAACCAGAAACTGCAAAAGTAGTAGCGGTAGTAGTCGAACCTAACAAAGTTGCTCCTTTGTACACATCGTACCCTGTAACTGCCACATTATCGGTAGCAGCAAGCCATGATAAATTGGTAGTTGTTTGCGTAGTTCCTGAAGCTGCTAAACTGGTTGGAGCCGTTGGAGCCGCAGTATCGGTAGAACCTGCCGTAATAGTAAAATTCGTATTCGACACATCAAAGAAAATATGGTTGGTTCCTTTCACCATAATGCGGTTCGTGGTCCCAGGAGTATTCGGAATTGTAACAGCTTGTGTACCATCGTTTGGTGTAGCGGCTAGTAAGGTGGTCCAAGTAGATCCTGCATTGGTCGATAGTAAGATATCCACATTGGCGCAATTCACTCCGTTAGCTGTAGTTCCAGCCACCGCCCAAGTTACGGTTTGTGTCGATCCTCCTACGTAAGAAACCGCCGTATTGGGTGAACTGACGGTAAATGGTCCCGCAGTAGCATTTACAGAAACAATCATGTCATCACTATTGTTAGCTGGACCACCAGCGCGATTGTCTCGAACGGTCACTCTAAAATTTAAAGTTCTAGCAACCGATGGCAAAGCTTCAACAGTCAACTCGGTACCCGCTGTGGTAGTAGCTCCTGTTAACACCGATGCCATTTTTGGAAAATAACGAGTCGCAGTAGTCGTAGGATTGTACGATCTAAAGTTCACACCACTAGTTTTAGTAGCGCTGGGTGCCGTCGCAGTATTTTGAGAATCCATTTGTTCCCAATCATAGGTTAAGGCATCGCCATTGGCATCCGTTCCTACTCCAGTTAACATAAACGGAGTACTTTTTGGAATGGTATAATCCAATCCGGCACTAGCCGTTGGAATTGCATTGCCCGTTACCGTAGTGGTTTGACAAGTGGTTGTTTTGATATAGTTGGTTACTTGTTGCACGCTAATCGCATGAAAATAAGGATCCGAATGTGGTTGTACGTCTAAGGTAGTAATTCCGGCATACCCCATAATGGTGGATCCGCTACCAGGCTCCATTTGAACGCCAGTACTTTCGTTGCTATGAGTAAAGGTATGATTGGCACCAAATTGGTGACCCATTTCATGCGCTACATAATCGATATCGAAGTTATCGCCTTGGGGAATCGCATCTCCTGGAGAAGTAAAACCACTTCCCTTTCCTAGCGGCACTCCTGCAGTTGGGTTGATGCAGACGCAAGCGATACAACCCGCATTTCCACCACCACCTGAAGCTCCAAATAAGTGTCCAATATCGTAATTGGCACTTCCAATCACATTGGTTAAGGTGGTTTGCAATTCTTGATTCCAAGCACCACCAGCTCCAGCAGTAGCTGCAGAATAAGGATCGGTAGAGGCGCTCGTGTAAATCACTAAATCGGTATTGGCAATTAAGTTCATATGGACGCCAAAATCTTTTTCAAAAACACCATTCACTCGAGTCATCGAATTGTTAATAGCGGCTAAAGCCAACGCTTTGGTTCCCCCAAAATAAGCCGTGTATTCTCCAGTAACCGACATGGCCAAACGGAAATTACGCAATTTGCCATCATCAGCATTGGGTCTTGCCAATAGAATTTGGTCTAAGTCATTATGAGCTGCCGCTATGACTTTGCACTCAAAACGATTTAAAGTACCGGTCTTATCTGTTTTTCGATAAACGGCGTACGAACTTAAATCTGTAGTGTAAGGTTCGATAAATTCAGCCGATTGATCCGCCTTGATCACCATGGTTTGTAATCCGAGTGGCGACAAACTGAAATAAATGGTAGCCGTTGGATTTTCGACTCCTTGTCCTACATAGGACTTGATATCTGGATAGCGCGCCGCCAATTCCGGCGCCATATTGGAACTTTCTTGAACACGAAAGTGCTCTAATTGTCCATCGGCATTAGGGAATGCCACCTGAACAGTAGCATGGGTGTTGCTAAATCGCTTGGGCGCATTGGCTATTTGTTGTTGTAGCTGTTGAATATTTAATTCAAAGAGTCTTGGGTTGGCAATCGTTTGTTTGTTCGCTACCATAATAGCATCGCTTCTCTTAACGGTAGTTTTCCAAAGATTGTCCCCTGTTTGGGCAACCGAAAAACTAGTGATGGCTAATAAGGCCATCGAAAGTACTTTGTTCTTCATAATTTGTTTTGGTTAGGTTTTATAGAAATCCAAATGTAAGTAATTATGAAATACAATGAACGCCTTAACGATTGTTTGATAGTGCGTTAATGTTGTGGTGATGAGTGGTCTATGACGTGGGGCGGGACACCGCCGTAAGCATGGGTGTTGTGGCGCAAAACGCCCGCAAAGTTCCAAAACTACTTACGAATTTAAGGCGTCCGGTTTGTGGGTTCTTCTTTTAGTATAGAAGGCTCCGAGGGTTTCGTTGATTTCCTTTAGCAAGGGTGTGAGTGCAACAACCTTACCACTCACATCTAAAGTAAATTGCTTTTTACAGGTTTTGCATTCGAAGGCTTCAAAATGGGAAGTGTACTTTTGAATAGACCTCAATTTATGTCCAACAAAGCGGCAAAAGCAGTAAGCTTCAAAATTAAAATCAGGAGTTGTAGCCATAGGACTAGCGTTTGGTGTTAGGTTAAGTTTTTAAAGTGTAAGCTATAGATTTGGGAATCGGAGCTTAATAGATTGCTTGTGCTATCTACCCTAGGAATAGAAACAATTCCTCTCCTAAAAACCCTACTTTCAATAAGTTAAAACTGTAAATACTCATTCTTCTTAGTAAAATTCCATGCTGTACGCGCCTTACCGTTTACCTATGGAGTGTCGATACTAACAATTGATTCAACAGCCCTTTGGATTTGTGGTTTAGTTTACGCGATGAAAACGACTACGTATGCATCAATGCCAATTTAGATTTGGATTCTTAAGTACTATTTTAGTACATTTAGCAAAATAACCAGACTAATTTTTTGGTGCTTAATACGAATCAAAATGGCATTAAGAGAGACCTTACATTTGCTCTTAACGGAGGCTAACCAAGCTAGGGTTTATAAACTAGACCAGAGCATAGAGCTCGCTTCAAAGGTTTTATCTCAATGTTTAGATAAAGACTTTGATGATATTAGAGCGAAGGCACTCTCGCAACTATCCTTGTATCACATGATTATTGGAAACAATGACACAGCTCTGGAGTATGCCCAAAATAGCATGACCCTTTACGAAGAGCTCAAAGATGAAAGGGGAATTGCCGACGCCAAATACAGTATTGCCGGCGTTTATTATAAAACTGATAATTACCATATAGGTCTAGTTTTTCTAATTGATGCCTTAAATATCTATAAAAAGGAAAACGATTATTACAATATTTCGCGTTGTGAAAAATCACTGGGGACGGTATACGAATACTCAGATGACCAAAAAAGTGCTGTACAGGCCTACGAAAATGCCATTGATGCAGCCAAAAAAATCAATGACCTGAACTTAGAGTCGAATGCGTATAACAACGTTTCAGGCGTCTATATTAAACAAGGCAAGATGGCCCTTGCGGCTTCCATTATCGAAAAATCAATCGCTTTAAAAGAACAAACAGGCGATGTTCGAGGATTGGCTTTTGCTCGTTATGGCAAGGCCAAAGTCCTAATGGCTCAAAAAGCTTACACCGCTTCCGAAAATGAATTCAAAGAGGCGCTCAACATCCACTTAGAAATGGGGGAACGTCTTGGATTGGCAATGTGCTACCACAAGATGGCCAAACTTTACCTTGAAATGAACCGACTCGAGGACGCTAAAAGGGAAAGCTATCGTGGACTAGAGTTAACCAAGCAATACAACATTTCCATCATTAAGTTCAAGTGTTATTATTTGCTTTATCTCATTTTCAAAAAAGAAAGAAACGAGACCATGGCACTAGAATATTTGGAGCATTATCTCAAGGAAAAAGAACATGTTCTCAATACACAAACGTTAAAAGTGATTGATCGCTATGACATGTTAGTGCAAATGAAAACCATGCAAAAGGAGGCTGATTTGCAAAAGGAAAAAGCCGAAATGATCGAAAAGAACAATCGAGCAGAAGAAGCTGCTCGCGTTCGTCAGGAATTTCTATCCACGATGAGTCACGAAATCAGAACGCCACTAAACGCCATTACAACTATTGTATCCATGCTCAGTGAACGCTCCAATGATGAGGACAAAAAACTGATTAACTCCCTTAAGTTTTCGTCGAATCTACTAATGTGGATTATCAACGACATTCTCGATTTTACCAAACTCGATTTAGGAAAAATGATGTTAGAACCACATCCTGTAGCCATAGAGCCTCTAATGCAGAACATTCAGAAATCCTATAAATACCAAGCGCACGAAAAGGGTTTAGAATTCCTGTTACAGACCAATATTCCGGCAGATGCGTTATACCTAATCGACCAGACCCGTTTGACCCAGATATTGGGAAACCTCATCAGCAATGCCATCAAATTTACTCATACCGGAACCGTTACCCTAGTGGTGCAATTGCTAAAAAAAGGAAAACTATATGACCGGGTAGTGTTTCAAGTAGTGGATACTGGGGAAGGTATTGAAAGTAAAGACTTGAACAAGATATTTGAGAGTTTTTCCCAAATCAAGAATACCATCACTCGAAAAGAAGGAGGCACTGGTCTTGGTTTAGCCATTGTTAAGAACTTGGTAAGGTTGCACAAAAGTGAAATTTTAGTCACTAGTAAAACTGGATCGGGAACTACTTTTTCCTTTGAACTGAAAGTAAGAAAAGTAACTGAATTTGTCGAAAGAAAAACGGAAACTCCCACGAAAAGTCTTGAAAACACCTCCGTCTTACTAGCCGAAGACAATGCCATTAATGCGCTGATTGCAACTCGTTTGCTAAGCCAATGGGGCATCGTGACAACGCATGCGAAGAATGGTGCTGAAGCAGTAGAAAAAGCGCAAGGCCAACCCTTTGATTTTATCTTAATGGACATTCACATGCCGGAAATGGATGGCTTTCAAGCCACTGCTATTATTAGAGCAGGGAATTCCCCAAATAAAAATAAACCGATCTATGCTCTAACCGCCGATATCTCCGCCAAAGACAATAAAGCACATCACGACTTCTTCAATGGCTTTCTATTGAAACCCTTAGAAATTGAGAAACTTCATGCAGCACTAACTTCGGGAATTGCGTAATCTTGATAGCAAGATTCTCGCAGTGCCGCCTACCAGACCCGAAAAGTAAATCGTCATAACGTAGCAAATCACTTGAATAGTAGCAATCAAGAAGCGCGACTTTCAACCAAGGGTTTCTAATAGCAAAATTTAAAACTTATAAAAAAGCAGCATTCACTTATGGCAAAAATATTCATTACCGGTTCTGCCGACGGACTCGGACAAATGGCAGCAAAATTATTGGTTCAACAAGGGCACCAAGTGGTGCTGCATGCCCGAAATGAAGCGCGTGCCAAAAACGCACGGCTGGCAGTTCCAGAGGCAACGAACCTATTGATTGCCGACCTTTCGAGCATAGCCGCAACCATAAACTTGGCAAAAGAAGTCAATACGCTTGGTCCTTTTGATGCCGTTATTCACAATGCGGCCGTATTTAAGGGCGTGGAAACGAAACGTAGTGACGACGATTTACCAATGACTTTCGCCATAAATACCCTTGCACCCTACTTACTGACTTGCTTAATTGACAAGCCAAAACGATTGGTTTATATGAGTTCCGACATGCACAAAGGTGGCGATCCTCATCTTACCGATTTAACGAATGGGACCTTCCTATCTACTTATTCCGATACCAAATTACATGACCTCATCCTGACCATGGCGGTTGCTAGAAAATGGCCGGATGTATTCGTGAATGCTGTACATCCAGGTTGGGTGCCTACCAAAATGGGCGGTTCTGCTGCGCCAGATAACCTGCAAGAGGGGTTTCAGACGCAAGCGTGGTTGGCCGTCAGTAATGAGGTCGCCGCAAAGGTCACAGGGCGGTATTTCTTTCATCAAAAAGAAACAGATTTTCTGAAAGTTGCCAACGACATTGTTATACAAGAGCAATTGCTAACCCTTTGTGAAAGCATCAGTGGTTATAGGTTTACCTAAAAAAGTGCTATTGCTACTCCATTCCCTTAAGACCTAAAAAAAACGCGTTACTTGAACGCGTTTTTTTTTATAAGGTAATCAAGAAAATGGCTACCACAATACTTTTTTAATAGTCACTGTGCCTGTAATGGAAGTAATTCGTACCATGAGCAATCCTTGCGATCCAAGATTTTGAAAACCAACCTGTTGTGCTAGCAATCGTCGTCAAAATTGCAGATAAAGGCCCTCTAATTTTAACCAACACAGGAATAGCTTGGGATTGCAATAAGAGAAATCAGAAGTGCTGAAATGAAAATGTTGAATGAAATAGAAGTTTTTAAAAATTATAAAAGATTTAGTCGGAAAACTATAACCGCAAGCCAAAGCTAACCCTTACTTTAGAGGTACATAGTAATCCTTAAATTCAATAGTATGAAAAATTTATTTTTAGCATTTCTCTTCCTTGCAGGAACGAGCGTTGTCTTAGCACAAGTAGAAAAACAAAGTGATCGTCAGGAAACAGATCAAGACAAAATGCAGCAGCAACCTCAGCGGCCAGCACAAGTTGATTTAGAGCGGAAGGCAAAATTGGATGCCCAACGCGCAGCGGATGCGAAAGCGGCTAAAGAACTAGCAAAAGATAAAGCAAAAAGCAAAGCAAAAAATAAAGCCTTGAAGAATGCAAAAAGGCCCGTAATTACTCCCGATCCGTTTAAACAATAGTGCTATTGCCCATTGTTACGTTTATATATCAAAAATAAAAAGCGCCTTTCGGAAATTATAACGTAAGGGCGCTCTTTTTTAATAGCCGGACGATTATTTACGTTTCTCCATTCTTATTTTATGGAAGTTTGCCGTGTAATTCAGTTGCAACATGACCACATTAGCATGAGTTGGACTACTTCCAAACCCATGATGCTCGATATTCAATAATCCCAAATGATCGCGAACAGCAACCGCCAGATTATGAACAGGGGAGATCTCGAAGTTGTAGCCCAAGCCTAGAGCCAATCCGGCGTCGATATTGGCAAATGCTTGGTTGTAACTAGTCACTAAATAGTAGGAATGAGACCCTTGACTTTCATAGCTTTCTGATGCCTTTAGAAAGCTGCCTAAGTAGAGTCCAGTGTCCAGAAATAATTCACGATTCACATCAACATATGATCGAACCACAATTGGAATGCTCACATATTCCAACGATAATACCGTCTTTCCGTTCTCGATGCTCAACGTACCAATTTGTATCTGAGAATACGAATTGTTTTGTTCTCCTTTAAAAAAAGTCTTTTGGTAGTTCAAGTTGATAAGCAACGACGTTTTCTCGTTGAAACGATTTTCGAAAGAGACTCCTGCGCTATACCCTACTGTTGGGGTCCGGCCGCGCTTGAATTGCGATTTGCTGCTAAAGAACATCATGTTAGGAGCCGCGGTTACCCCTAATTTTATTTTGTATAAATAATCCGCAAACGGATCTTCTTCTTGGGCAAAAACTGTGGCAACTACGGCGAAGAATAGCAAGGCAGCAAAAAAGGTAGTTTTTTTCATGTAAAGGAATTTGGTATTTTGGTTTAAAAACTAAGAGAGCAAAATAAGAAATAATCAAGTACTTGTCGTTGCGCAGGAGTTATGCAAGAGCGCATATATTCCCTTTTTTGATGTAAGGAATAAGAATGGGTTACAAAAAAATTAAGCCCCTATACCGTTCCTTTCAAATGAAACGCAAAACCAATTACTTCTTTTTAACTCTAGATTTATTAGAGTTGACCGTATAATTCAGTTGTAAACTTACTACATTGGCGTAAGTCGGGGTGTCTAGGTATCCTGTCTGTACTATATTTAATAGGCCATAATTATCTCGAAGTACGATAGCAAAGTTGTTGGTGTCATCAACTTCAAAATTATAGCCCAAACCTAACACAAATCCGGCATCTTCCGAATAATAGATTTGGTTGCTATCGTCAGAAAAAGGGCCACGAATAGCCGTCTGTTTGTTGAATTCCTTTGCCGTGATTAAGTGATTATAATATCCACCCGCATCGATAAACAACTGTTTGTCATAATTGATATAAAAGCGCAACAAGAGTGGAATATTTAGATATTCGAAAACAATTTCATTCTTCAAGTTGGGATACGCGGCACTATTCCCTGTTGTTAGATAGCGAAAATAATTTACGATTTCGGAGTTATAAGAAGTCTTTTGGTAATTGACGTTCAATACCAACGAGACCCGTTCACTGAAACGTTTTTCAAAAGAGGCGCCCACATTATATCCTATTACTGGGCTATCAACTTGGTACAAAGGTGATTTCTTGTTTAGAAACATTGTGTTGATCCCTCCCGTTAATCCTAGTTTTACGGAATATAAATATTTAGCATAGGGATCAAAGGCTTGAGCAGATGAGGTTAAGGTGATGGCGAAGAATAGCAAGGCGGTAAAAAAGGTAGTTTTTTTCATGAGTATGGAGTGTATATTGGTTTAAAGGCTAAAATAGTAAAATAGTTCTCGAAATGAAGCTACCTTCCCTAAACTTTTAGTTGCTGTAAGCAGTTGGTTGTTGCCTTATAATCATCGAAGTCTTGGTCTAATTGGTTAGTGCACAAACAAAGCAATGGCAATTTCGAGCACAATTAGAATGATAATCACCCACTCCAAACGAGAGCTTTCCCGCACGTTCAATACATCGGTGAACAAGGTTAAATTGTCTTCGATAATTTGCAGTCGGTAATCGATGTCCTTAAATCGGGTGTTGATTTCAAAATTGGCCTTGAGTTGCCGGTTTAAAGTATTGAGTTCTTCGTTGTCCCAAACCAAATTGGGGTCATCTAAAATATACAAGTTGTCGATGATACTGTTCTTTACATTGAGTACTTTTCCAATATACTTCAGTAAATTGATTTTGGAAATCGACAACTTCCCGCGACGCTCCAATTCTAAAATATAGTGTTTGGATGACGTAATCATATCATCGGTGAGCACTTCGTAATACTCTAAAGCTACCGATTGCCCCGTGTTTAAGGTAATAATCCTTACCAAGGATGGCGTAATTGCGGGTACGGTGACTACATTGTTCTTGACGATACTGCTCTTGAGCTCGGGGTTCGTTTCAATCTGGTATTCTTCGAACAAAGGCGCTTCAATACTGGTGTTCGTGTACTTCTTGGCAAACGCCAGCAATTCGGTTTTGGCTGGCGGATCATAATTAGCCAATACAATTACCCCATAGTCGAAGATGTACAAGTACTGGTTTGTATCGGGAACGGCATAAAAAATCTCAGATTGCGTACCAAAATGCTCCTCCAAATGAAAGTCTTCTCGAAACTTTTTGATGTTAAAGGATTCTGCAATTTGAAGCGCTTCAATTTTTAGGATCATACTCTTTTATTTAGGTTACCGGTAGTAAAATTAGATTTTTTTAACGCTTGTACTAGCCATCATCTTGCTATAGAAAGGACAACTACTAGGGATACCAAGACCCACAAAAACAGCGATACCATGCAGCCAGCAGAAGTGCGGTTGTATACTCGGTTGTATGCCGCTTTTTTAGGATTGGTGAGCCAACCCCATCCTCTTGGCGCTTTCAGACCCAATTGCTGCTGCGCGATTCGTTTTACAGAAGTTCGGGCCGCAATTCTTTTACTAAGGGAGGGTATTCGTAGTCCGAATTTCATGTTTTAGGATAGTATTGATCGTGATACGCTAGACACCAAATGCTATTTTGTTGTGGGTTCCCCAAAGTCTTTCACCCGTTCGCCTTGGATGTACATTTTCGAAGTATTAAAATGAATGGAAAACTCTACAAAATTCCAACCCGTTTCCGTATCAGTGTTCGAGCTATCGGTATAGCGATACCAAAGGGTATAAGCCGCACTATTGTAGCCTTTTATGAAGGCAAGCGTTCCGCTTTCACTACATTCCAATCCCCAAATCATCGCTCTTTTGGGCTGGTCGTGCAACTGGTACATTCCCGTTCCGCCACCGTTTAATTCGACGATGGGTTCGGCCCCTTCAAATAAATAAGTCCCTGTAATGGGGAAATCGACACTCGTGGTCACGTATTTTACCCCCAACTTGGTCTTAATTTCTGTAACCGAATTTTGTGCGAAGCCGCTGCTGGTGCATACTAATACGAGCGTTAGAAGTAGTTTTTTCAATAACATACAATACTGTTTTGGTGTCCGTCAATAATTCTTTTTGGTTTCTAAAAGATAAAAGAGCTCCCTTGGAAGTTCAGTGAAACGCTACCTTGCTCCTGTTTTGCCCTCTTTTAGTTTTAAACTTTTATAAAAGTATAAAAAAATAAGTTACGTTAGGTTTCGCGAAGGTAAAGGAATAGCAATTCTTCTATGGATGCAATAAGTACAAAATAGGCTATTGTTGGACATCATTGGAAGTTTCCTGTAGTGACAATTGATTTGTTGGGCGACGCCTCTTAATACGTCGGGAGTAAGCGCATCTCTTCCTGACGGTTCGTTACGGTAGAAACTCTAGTCTCTTTTGTACAAGCTCCTTTGTCATCTTTGGCTACACAACGCACAACAATCTCGTCGATCCGTTGCTTGTTTTTGTCCTGGATTACTATCTTAGTGAGCTCGTGGTTCGTGTAATAATAATACTGTGTATAGAATGTCGTAAAAGTATCTGCTATTTTCTCGATGGTGCCATCCTTGTTATAGTAATAAATCGCTTCATTTTGTTTGTATTGTTTTTTAGTGTAGCAACTGATGCGTTCTCGTTGTTTGGGTTTCCAACGCGTTTTGCAATAATAAGGCTCTTTATCGGGATACGTTTCCACTATAAACCATAACTTCTTTCTCGTTTCTTGCACCAGACGTCCCGAAGAATCAAGTGTCTTAGAGTATTGAATGCGGCCATTCTTAGTAAAGACCAGCATTTTTTTCTGCAAAAGCTGGTAGTGATTGTCTTCGATTCGATAGTGTTCCTCGATAGCCGACTTAATACCCTCAGGCAATAGTAGTTTCTCACGATCCTTTTTGGTAGCACAGGATCCGACGGTGATCAGCAAAATAAAAAACAGTAGCAGTCTCATGGTGATCAAGTTAGTATAGGTATACTAGCCCTTAAGGCTATCATCATTCCGTTAAAGTTGCCGTTACCGAATAAGTTGCCGTTAGCAATTCTAAGAATAAATGCGCTAGCCCATTAGAGCTGCTTCCGTTTGTTTCAGAAAATGCGAGGCAATATTCAACGGTCGCATGCTATAGCGTTTTTTATGGCGGTGCCCCCCGCTTTTATTGAGTATTTTCTTTAGCAATTTTAGGGTTTCAATAATAAAGTCGCCTTTGTTTAGCATCACACAATCGGCCTTGGCAGCATGTGCGGCATCGGTAACCTCAGATCGCGTGGCGATGCCCAATTTACTAAAGGTTTCCAATACCTGCGTGGCCCAGATGACGGGTGTATTCGCCGCTTCGCAAATCCACAAAATCTCATCCTGTATTTCACTCAAACGCTCCACGCCAATTTCAACCGCTAAATCGCCGCGCGCAATCATGACTCCGAAAACGGCTTCCGTCATGGCTTCTAACAAAAGTGCGGGCAAATTAATTACGGCTTCCGGCGTTTCTATTTTCAAAATTAAATAAGGTGTGCACTCCTGCCCTACAAAAGCCTCTTTGATTAGCTTTAAATCATCGGTATTTCTCAAAAAACTACAGCCGGCCAAATCGGCATTGGCAGCAATAAACGGGATAGCTTTATAATCGGCCTCCGAAAGTACCGGTAAATCTAAAAAAGTGTCGGGCAAATTGAGCCCTTTCTCTTTCTTAAGGTAGGCTTTTTTTGAAGAGATACGGGTAATTTTCAAATAGCTTTTCCCTTTGTCGATGGTTACGATGCCTTCGAATTTCCCATCATCGATAATCACGCGGTCTCCTTCACTGATGCGCGAAATTACTCCCGATTCGTAACAAGAAATGGCGCTCTTATCATGGGCTACGGGCTCTCCCTTTTCGACAAGCAAAATTTCATCGCCCAATGCTATTTTCAGTTTGCCACTTTTTTTCCCTTTGCCTGGCAACACCACACGCATCTTGGGACCTGCAATATCCATATAGACTTTGCAAGCACAACCACTCTTATCCATGGCCAAGTGCAACGTACGAATGAGTTGCTTCCAGTTGTTCTCATCACCGTGGGCACAATTGATTCGGGCCACGTTCATACCCGCTTTGAGTAAGGCAATGACTAGGTTGACATCGTTCTCAAAGGAATTGTCTAGGGTTACCATGATGTAGGGTAAGGAAGTCACTTTTTTAAAACCAAAAAGCGTCGAGGCATTTTTGTTTAAAGTCAGTTGTGCAGCATGATAATCGAAGTGCGACAGCGACTTTTCTTTTAACGTAGCCCCCATGCGTTGGCGGATGGATTGGACTTGCTTCAAAATATGACTTTCACTACTGGTTAAGCTGGATAGCCCTGCTTGATGCAAATCGTCTTGCAGCAGCCGAACATCTTCGTTTCTTAACGCCAGATATTGAATCAAATTGGTCGCACTATTTTGTTGGGCCATCGGAAGCGAGGCAATCTGTTTTTTTCGAAGTACTGCGGCGCGAGTGATCTTCACTTCAAGAAGTTCCATGTCGCGTTGCAATTGGTCTAAATTTTCCATAACGTCATTGTTGTAGTCAAATTTACAGACTCTAGGAGTTTTAGAAGGTGACAATTATCAGGATAAGGTTTGAACGTTCCGAAAGATTCTCAAGCAGTACTTAAACAGCAACACGCTACTTACTTTTTAAATAGCTCATTGCCTTTTCAAGAAAAAGGTCAGCCGTTGAACTACTGTTTTGGACATCAATAAGAGTATCGGGGACAAACCGTTCTCTTGGCATCCCATTGATATGATACAAGCGTTCGTTAGGTATTGAAAAGTGTATTTTGGTGTTGGGCATTTCAAACGTATACACGGCACCACAAAGTCGGGCCAGATTGGTCCCCATAATTTTAGTGTTGGGTCGTTTCAAACCATCAAATCCGATGGTAATGCCTTCTGAAATACTCCCAGTCCAATGATCTACAAGAATCACAAGCCGCTTATCGTAATAGTTGCCTTTTCTAGGTGATACAATTTCCACCCAACTGCGTTTGATGCCCGTTGCCTTTTCTTCGGCAAAATAGTCATGCTTTTGATAAAAATGGTCTTCGTTGATAAACCAACCCAAAATGGCTTTGGCTACGGTGGTATTGCCCCCACTTCCCGTATTGCGCAGGTCTAGGATTAGCCCTTTGGTGTTTTTCATTTGCTGTAGCACACTGTCCAATTCCGGAATTAAATCGTTATCATACAAACAATCATTGATTTTTAAATAGCCTATCGACTCTTGGATGTAATGCTCCGTCTTACTAGTGTAATTCTTATGTTCAAGCAAAAGCCCTGCTTTATCGGGATAAAAATCGGAGGCTTTTCCGCCACTTTGGAGTGTGATTATTCTAGGCTGGATGTGATTGCCTGCTAATAAAAGGCGCAAGGCATAACTTTTTGCTTCGTCATCTACTTGCTTCAGAGACCTGCCAATAAAGGGCTTGATTGCTTCGTTTACGGGGATTCCGTTTACAGCAAGGACTTCCATACCTGCCTTTATTTGAGCCGTGGCGGCACCAGAATTTTGTTTCACTTCGACTATGATGGCTTTGCCTTGCAGGTATTCCGCCCAAATATCCGTACCAGACGGCACCAATCGCTGGGAAAGATCCGTATTGGTGTTTAAGGACGCATGATGATCGTAAATTTCATACAACGCCCGTTCTATAGTGCTAACAAATTGCCCGCGAGTAGTGATGGTATCTACAACGGGCGCATATAGGGCTTTGACTTGATCCCAATCGGTTTGTTTTTTGTCGAAATAACAGTATTCGTCATTGACGGTGGTCCAAAAGAAATTGAAATCTTCTTTGAATTGCTGCGTGGTAAATTTTTGATTTTGACTCCATACCACAGCAGGGAAAAAAAGCAGTAAAAGAAAGTGTAGTTTCATAGTGCAAAGGATTAGCAGTTATTGTTGAATACTATTCCTTAGCAAAAATAAGAGACTAAACCATAGTGCTATAGTACAATATTGCACTAAATATACTTACGCATTCCGATAGGAATTAGGAGTGATTCCCGTAATCTTTTTGAAGTGTTTGCAAAAATGCGTAGCATCGTAAAATCCAGTTTCTAGCGCGATGTCCAGTAAATCCTCCTGCTGTTGTAGCAAAATTTTGGATTGCTCCACGCGTTTCAAAATAATATAGTTGTTGGGCGTTAAGCCTGTTTCTTGCTTGAACAACCGTAGAAACTTGTATTTGTCAAGGCCGAACTGCTTGGCGCTGTTTTCTAACGAAAACTTTTTCAGAAGGTCTTCTTGCAGAAACTCTTGAAAGAGAACCGTTTGCGTACTAAAAAAAGTGTTTTCTTGAGCGTACTGGGTCACCAATAGTTTTAAAACCGCCAGTAGTTGTTTTTCCAAATCAAAGGCTACCTTAGTAAGATTTTGCGAGAGGAAGTACAACTGTTGGTAGAGGGTTTGGTCTTCAATAACCTTGTTGTCAAAACGTACGGGTTTATTATGGTTGAGTTCTTGTAGCAAGTCGGGGGAAACGTAGAACGTAAAAAAGGAATTGCCAATTTTATTGTCGCAAATGGTCGCGTGCACTTCATTCGGATTGGTAATAGCAATCGTTCCTTGAGGGGCTTGTAGTATTTTAGTCGGCAGTTTGGTAGCAAATAGTTGCTCCAAAACCAAGGTGATGTTAAAGGTATTGTGTGTATGAAATGGGAAATCGACCTTATGATTTTCCGCATGAAACAATTCCAAGCCATCTAGAATGGGGAGCTTAAAATAAGTATTTGCTTTTTTCATGTGGACACGCTGCTACAGATGCTATTCTTTTTTTTGAAGTTACTTTACTTCTTCTCGCGGATCACTACTTTCCTTGTTCTTGTTTACTGCAAGCGCACTAAAGTATTATCCATTATTTCTTGCCATTGTTGCCTTCGAAAGTACTAAAAAAAATGGTAGCTGCCCCAAGTTCTAGCCACAGTTTGGTGCTGCTGCTTTTTTTACCGCATCCACTTTTTGACCTTTTCAATATCAATTTCTAAATAATCGCATACTTCAATAAGGGTTAAGGGCTTGTCGGGACTCTTACCGCTGTGTTCGTAGATTTTTTTCATTAAGGCACGAGCATATTTTTCCCCTTTTCCGGTGAGCTGGCAAAGGTCTTTGGTGTAAACAAAAAGTTGTTTCATGGTGGTGGATTTTAAAATTAATACTTTTTTTTCCAGCACGAAAAAGCGAACGCCTGTGGTATTTAACGTGTTAGAAATCAGCCAACAAAAAATATGCCAAACCCTTTTTCAAGTGCCTTTAACCTGCCTTTTCTTCGAGAGTTGTTCGAGGATTGTTCGATAAAATGCCCTTTTGCTTTAGGATTCTCGAAGCATCCTCGAAGCAAACTGCTCCCAACCCTACTGGAGCTGCCTTTGTGATTTCCGTTTTCGGTCATTTTGAGGGCTGTTACCTGCATTTCGGTGTCCTTTTGCTCCGTTTTGTTGCCTTTTTAGGTCCTTTTAGGCCATAAGCAGTCGTTTACTGCCCTACTCTTGCAATACCCAAAAACCCGTTTTATCTTCGGTACAGATTTGGTCTGCAGCCCATTTTAATTTTAATTAGTAATCCTTAAATTTTAGAAATCATGGGTACATTTAACAAAGGAATCCTAGGTGGATTCTCAGGTAAAGTTGGAACTGTAGTAGGTTTTAATTGGAGAGGTCTCGACGTCATGCGCAGCCTTCCTAAAAAATCAGACAAGTTGCCTTCGGAAAAACAATTGATCGTGCAAGCGAAGTTTACCTTGACTGCACATTTTCTAGCGCCGATCAAGCCTATTCTAAGCGCTTATTTTGGACAACCTTCGGACGAGAAATCGCGCTACAATCTGGCGTTTTCCTACCATAACAAACAAGCGATTGTGGGTACGTATCCCAATTTGGAAGTCGATTTTACAAAGGTCATCATCAGTAAAGGGGAGCTCTTGAACGTAGCACAACCAACAGTGGCAGCGCAAGCTCGAGAGGAGCTATTGTTTACCTGGCAAGACAATTCTGGTGAGGGTGAGGCCAAAGTCACCGATACGATTTTGGTAGTAGTGTACAATCCCGTCAAAGGGTCGTTTTCGTACAAAGAAATGGCCGCTAGCCGTGATGCTCGCACGTATACCTTAGCTTTACCCGCTGCGTGGGCGGGCGATACCGTACATCCCTGGATGGCAATGGTGAATGCTACCGAAACCCACTGTGCTAGTTCGGTGTATTTGGGAAGCGTTATCGTAATTTGATTTAGTTACAAGGACTGCTATTCGATAGCTCGTTTACTTGTAAGAGCCATGGCGCTTGTACTAAAAACTCTTGATCCCTTTGGTGATTGGGAGTTTTTTTTATACACACGCGCTAGATGCTTGCGCTAGCGGGAGTTTTTTTGGAAGCACGAGTAAGATGCTCGCGCTAGCGGTGGACTTACAATGGGAATGTAAATCCCAAGGCAGCCGCTCCAGAGAACTGATCGATACTGGGGTGAAGATAATAGGTAAACGCTACCTCAACAGAGTGCTTTTTGCCAATGGCTAGGCCAATGGCTACTGGAATATGTGGGATGACCCCGTTTTTCTTGATATGCGTTACTGGCGTGTAGGTTTCGAAAGCACCGATCGACACCCCTAGTCCTGTTTCGAAGTACGGCGCGACATACGGAATCGGCGCACAAAATCGAGCCTTTCCTCCTACTAAAAACGCCTTAGACGTGGCGGTGTAATTGGGTTTGTTGCCTTGGTTTACGGTCTTGTCGGGAGAGGTTAAGATCAGACCAGCATAGGGGCGAATCCCCAACCAGGAAGCGATAGCATGCACGTATTCGGCTTGCACATAAAAACCCGAACCACCAATATCTTCGTTTTGGTAGTCGGCAACGCTAATTCCTAGCCCTAGCGCGGCATTGATGAACTCTCCTTTTCGAGGTTGGGCTTGGGCTAATGTACTAATTAACAAAAGTGTGATCAGGAATTTGTAGGTGGTTTTCATGGTGGGTGGCGATGGTGGTTGTTGCGTTTGGCTTATTTTTTTTTGTTTTTTTGGTAGGCACGAGCTAGAGTCTCGCGCTAGCTAGAGGCAAGGTGCTCGCGCTAACCTATCCTCTTCAAACTTAGAAAAATTTATTGGGAGGTGCAAGAAAAAATAGCACGAGGGTGCGTCGTGCTATTTTCTTGGTGGCTATAGGAGCTGTTTTGTCCAATACTTCAAGAAAACAAATACCGCTTATTGTTTTCACTCATCATTTTAGGAAAATACTGTTTCAAATGGTTCGCTCCCGTAGCTACCACCATTAGTTCGGCATCTTCTTTTTCTACCATGAAATAGTCGGTTCCGAAGAGTACTTGGCTTTCGTTTATTTTGCCTTGGGCTAGGTCGTTATACAGTTTCATCATACAGTACTTATCACTTAAGGAATAGGAAATATCGGTATAGGTATTGGGGTACTTTTGTAGAATTTCTTCATTGATAATGTCGTACCAGGATTGCGTATTGCCCTCTAACCGCTGTGCTTCTTGAAACCATCGGGCATTTTTAGCATTGGGGTTTAGCGCTCCTAAGATTTCAATATCGCCACCCAAATGCGCGATACATAACTTAAGCTTGGGGTATTTTTCTAAAACAGGAAGGTAGTTCTCTGGATGTGTAAAGAGGTTGCAGGCTTTGGCATTTTCTTGATAGGCTTTGTCGCCTACTTTTTTATAGGCTGCGATGCGTTGCACTACTTTCTGCATTACGGGATGGGTAGCGTTTAAGGAGGCTGGATTGTCGGGAATGACCGACCATACATTTTTTCCAATATAATAACTACCACCTCGAGTGCAATGCGTCATGATGGGAATACCGTTGGCCTCAGCATACTGGTAGAGGTTGTCCAAACGAGGGTCGAACGGAAAGAAGCCGTTGGGCGGATAGAATTTAATCCCTGCAAATGCTTTGCTTTCCAATGCTATTTTGACATATTTTAGCGAAATGGTATCGGGGTTTCTGGGATCCACTCCATAAAACGGAAAGAACTCACTGGGATAGGCCTTTTTCAATTTGTAGACGTCTTGCAGCTGTGAGTAGAAATCTTGCTCTGGCTTTTTGCTGGCATCGGTCATGTAATCCATATCGATGGTCAGGGCTACAATTTTGATGTCGCTGTAGGGAGAATTGGCGTACGATTTTTTCATGGTCCCTAGTACTTCACTTTGTGAGCCCATCACTCCTATCTTTAGAAATTGGAGGGTTTTGTTCGGAATAAAGTTGCCTATTTTCTCAATAATTAAAGCAACGGGCTTGGTTAAGAATAGCCATTTCAGGAAACTAGAGGCACCATCACCCAATTGAATTCCGACTTGCAAGAAATCTTTTGGAGCGCATTTACCCGTAAAAACATGAGAATGTATGTTGAATTTGTTTTCCATAATTTAGAACCTTTAGGATGGTTTTATTCCGGCGCGGCGCACATTAATAGCTTTGACCATCACCTCGAACCAAAAGGGCGCTCCGAAGCTAAGGGCATATGCTGACGTGAGAATCCCTAGCAACCAAAAGAATCTGTAATAGTTGCCATGGGTTTTTATGACGTCGTTGATGCCGTGATAGCCAATGGGAATGGCGGCATCGTTGATTTCTTTAAGTTGTTCCTCTACCTTTTTAGCATGGTCTTCAATGGCTTCTTGTTGTTTGGTGCTGGTGTTGCCGTTCGTTGCTTTTGCTGCAGCCATTTCTTGTAATTCCTTTTTTAATACTTTTTGCTCCGCCTGAACCACAAGATTGGCTCGCAGGGTATTGTCGGTATTCAATTTCTTTACTAAGGCTATGGAATCTAGGTTGAATGCTAAGGCGATTCCTAAGCTGATATAGAATAAGGCTGTTTTGGTTTTGAGTTTGTACCAACCGCTGACTCTAGCCATGTAATCGTCGAACCAGTCCATGATCATTTTCTTTAGCTCAAGGTAATTGGTGGTCTTTTCGTGGAAGGCACGAAGTTGGCTTTTTAGCGCACTGTAGTTCATTTGTTCTACCCCTTTTTGAAAGCGTTCGTAAGGATCGGTGAAACGATTTTCGTGCATGTTGACCTCCATTATGTTATTGGAATCTTGGGAATCAAAGACATTTTCAAACTGTAGGGTTTCGGATTGGGTTCCGATGAGATCGATGAGTGCATCGGCAAACATGCTCGAGGAGATGTATTGTGGATAGGAGTCTTTGTCCTTTTTGAGTTGGTTGATGCTGTACTGGGAATACAGATTCGCTCCGTAGCTTTGATTTACCGGGTCGTTTAGTAATTTTAGAATGGTTTCATAAAGGAACCTCCCTCGCTGTTGGGTTTTGTAGGCATACCACTCGAAGAGTACAGACACCAGCGTGCTGAATAAGAAATATACAAGGGCGAGCGCTATTAGTATTTCTAGAGTTTTGGATAGTTGCATTTGTTGGTTGGAATTGGTTTTGTGCTATTGTTGAGACTAGTCTGGATTCGCGAATAAAGTTTATCGTTGTGTTCTTATTTCGATAGTTTGCTATTAATTAACCCCCAATCCCCCAAAAGTCTTCGGCCCTACCACGCCATCTACTTGCAACCCTTTTTTGGCTTGAAAGGCTTTCACCGCTTGATAGGTTACCGTATCATACACTCCAGTTACGGACAGCTTTAGCGCCACATCCTTTTTATTCAACGCCCGTTGCACTTCGGTGACCATAAAACCTGCGGCTCCTTTACGCAGATAACTGCCGGAGACGAATTTGCTTTTAGCAATGGCGATTTCTTTGGCGTCTTCTTGCAACGCTCCTAGTGTTACGCGGTCTACTTGACCACTGGACAGCATGTTGTTTTTGGTTTGGTAGGCTTTGATGGCGGTTTCGGTTTGGTTGCCGAACCAGCCGTCGATTTCGATTTCGTTGCCGAGCTCGTAGAGGTATTTTTGGACTTGCGTTACGGCGGCGCCTCGGGAACCATTGACTAGGATGTTCGTAGGCGGGGTCACGGCAATGTCGGGATAAACCCCCGGATTGATAAACGCTTTGATGAGGTTCTTGGCTCGTCGGCGGAGCATGACTTGGCCGCCATCGCTGTTATTGCCTACGGAAGTGTTGCCTTCGTAGGCTTCTATGATGGTTTTTTCCGGGTTTGCCCATTGGATAAAAATACCAATGTGATCGGCATGACCGTTGCCTTCCCAATCGTAAATGACGATATCGCCCGGCTGCGGGTTGGTCGTAAGTTGCCCTTTGTCGTGGTAGTAATTGTACGCCGATTGGCAGTGGTGAATCCCATGAGGCGTTTGAATGTTGCCTAAGGGATGTCCGGCATAATCAAATACCCAGCTGACAAACATGGCGCACCATTTTTGTCCGTTTAGCGAAGGGGCATACCAAAGTCCGTATTTGGTTTTGTTGCTGTTGGGTGGTGCTTCGGTAGTGCCTAGTTCGGCTTTCGCTACCGCTAAAAGTTGTTGTCTTGACATAAGGCTATAATTGAGTGTATAGTTTTTTTGTCTTGGCAATCTGGGCTCTTGCTTCTTTGCTCTTGCTTCTTTGCTCTTGCTTCTACACTAAGGTTTTAAAATCCCCAGAGACTCACTTCTATGATAGTAAGTCTCTGGACTGAATGGCTTGTAGTGGAAAGCAGTTTTTGTGAAGTAGTCTCAAGTACTTCGGTACTCCTTTTTATCGTTGTTATTTTGTTTAGAACACTATGGAATTCTCACCGGAATTGTGGGATTCGAATTCGTTTGGTTGGTGATCTTCTCTGGGGAAGGATGCTTCTTTATTGGTTTGTTTGGCTTTAAGGGCAATTTTGTTCTCTACGATGTCGGTAACGGTATAGCCCCAGGCTATAAGCGCTAGTACTCGTTCGGCACTGAAACCGTGGAACAAGGTTCCGGTTAAGAGCGTTAGGGCGACACCCACTCCAAAGCCCATAAAGATACTCCCTAACTTACAAGTGGAGAGGGTCTCTTCTTTGTAATGTGTTAGGGAGACTCTTTTACTGTATAATTTACGTAACCCAATACATACCCGTACTACTTGACCCGCCACTCCCAAAATACCACTAATGAGGAGTGACAGTATGGCTTCGCTATTTGTAGTAAGGAACTCCATTTCGTACTGGTTTTAAATTATAGGGTAAAATTATACGACTGTTAAAGAACTCACAATAGGGAAACCCCTAGAAATAAAAGTTTTTCCCCTAGTCGGTTTTTAAAAATTGGTCAGGGAAATTAACAAAAAAGGTGCTATATTAGCCCGTAAAATAAGGAAACTAGGGGTTTCCCTAGTACGAATTAGGGGTTTCCCTATAGGATGTTTCGGATAAATAATAGAATTTTAACACGTTAACTTTTGTACCAACCTAATACATCAATCCTATGAAAAAATTTGTCCTTATTGTCGTTGTTGTGATGTCCTTGTTTAGTTGTAAAAAGCATGTCCCTGAAGCTCGGGAATCGCTAGTAGCGGCGCCACCTTGCATCACTATGGCTGCTTACGATTCCTTAAGTACCATTGCCTTAAAGGCAGCTTGGCTCCGGGATCATGGTGCGGAAGTTTGTCCCAATCTGCTAAATGATGCTGAAAAAGTTCATCTAGTAGTAGACACAACGGTCGTTCCTTACCCCGATGCTAAGACGTACATCATGAAATGGCAAACTTTGGATAGTTTGGTAGGTACCTATATGTATGAGAAATATGTTAGTTTTGAAGTGGATACAGATCGCTCCATTACCGATGTGGTTTTGGTTCCTGAATATAAGGACAATGGGTTGTGCTATTCGATTCCGCTTTTTCGAAGTATTGTCGATCTGTATCATCTCTCGCCTACTAGTGAATTTGAATTTATCTCCGCCAAAGTAGGAACAAATGAAACGATTGCGATCCGTTTTAAAGACGACAGTACTGGGGATTTGATTTATTATGATAATTCAGATATGCCTCAGTAGCTAGTAATTTAATTTGTACTTTATGTTATCCAAAATAATCTCTGCCGGCAATATTATACAACTTGTAGTACTACTCACCTTTGTTTTTGCAATTTTTGTAGTTGATTGGAAAAAACGCATTCATGTTTATGTCTTTGTCCTTTTGCTGGCTTTTCTGACCAATGAAACGGTTAACATTGTGAGTCATGTATTAGATTTCAAAATTGGGGTGGTCATGAGCATTACCAACTTAATTCACTTCACTTTCTGGCTACTTATACTCAAAGATACCGTTCGATACCCTGAGCGTATGGTGAGCATCATCTGTGGTTATGTCCTTTTTGGTTTGTATAATCTATTTTTGGGAGAGGGCACTATTCATTTTAACTATTACACTTTTATTTTGGGTACCATGTTGTATCTGATTATTTTCATTATCGAAAGTTTTTACCATTTGAATAAAGAACATTTTTCGTTTTTCACCTCAAACCATTACCTCTTATTAGTGACTCCCGTAGTTTTCTTTATTGGCTTGAGTTTGGTTTTTGGTTTTAGAAGCCGATCACTGAATTATACACTTTTGTTTGGCACAGTCCCACTCTATAAAGCGGTCATGTATATCGCTAATGTATTTTATTATTCCTTGTTTAACCTTTATCTTTACAAAGAGTACAAAAAAGAACGCCTATGAATCTTGAAATCGCCATTGGTATTGTTGTTGTGTTCTTATTGATTTGTTTGGTCGTCTTGTTTTGCGGGATTTTGATCAAGCTCTATATTAATAAAGTAAAAAAATACACGGAAGTAATTTTTCAGAAAGACTTAGACTTTCAGAAAACACTGACCACGACTATTTTGGAAACGCAAGAACAAGTCTTGAAGAACATTTCACAAGACCTGCATGACGATGCTGGGCAGCAATTAACGTATATTAATTTCCAATTGGAGCATTTGAAATTGGATGCTCCAGAACTACAAAAGCAATTGGAACCCGTTTCTGATTCGGTAGTACAGTTGTCAAAATCGATACGCGGCATCAGTCATTCCCTAAACACGCATTTGCTGCGGCAGCACGATTTGATCAAAGCCATTGCTTCTGAAGTAACCCGTATGCAAAATAATTCGTCGTTTACGATTGACTTCAAAGTAGTGGAAGATGCCAAAAAAACATTTACCACTCAAGAGCAAATTGTGATCTACCGTATCTTTCAAGAAATTTTGAACAATATCTTGAAACATGCCAAGGCTTCTCAAATCAACATTACGCTAACTACCACTCCGTTTTTCAGTTTAACCGTTCAGGACAATGGGAAAGGTTTTGATGTGGCTGCGCTACCCAAGAGCACGTTGGGATTGCATACCATGATTGACCGAGCGGCTTTAATCGCGTATCATTTGAAATTTGAATCGGCCTTAAACCAAGGAACTACTTTTACACTAACTGAAAATACCACGCCCTAAGCCATGGAAAAAACTACTATTGCTCTTATTGATGATCATAAAATTGTGCGCCAAGGCTTGAAAGAATTATTGGAGCGCATCGGCTCCTATGAAGTCCTTTACGAATTTGAAAATGGAGAAGATTTTCTAAAAGCCTTACCCTTGCCCACGCCGCCTGACATGTATATTTTAGATTACTCGATGCCCAACCTGAACGGCGTGGAAGTCTTGGCGAAGCTAGAGCAATACCCTGACGAATACAAGGTGCTTTTGCTAACGCAACATTTTGACGAGCATATCATTAGTGCGGCCTATCAGCATGGCGCTCGCGGGTTTCTGCATAAAAACTGTACGGCTAGTGATTTGAAATTTGCCATTGACAATATCGTCACCATTGGGTATAACAACATCGCCGAAATCTTGAAACGTTTGAAACGGCATGAGGTAGATGTAGTACAAGAAGATCCTGCCGATGCTCCTGAAATTGTGATTTCGGATCGCGAATTGGAATTTCTCAAGTTAGTGTGTGATGAGCGCGAACTGACGTACGAAAAAATGGCGGAGATTATGGGATTGTCGATCAAATCAATTGAAGCTTATCGTGCTGATTTGTTTGATCGCTTTAAAATCAAATCTAAAGTGGGCTTGGTGTTGTTTTCCTATAAAAACAAATTGACGGAACCCTTTTTATAAACAGGACTTGGGTCGTTGGTTGGTCTTTTTCCTGCGAAGTGCCGTTCGTCGAGTTGTTTGTCGCCTTTTCTAGGCACTTTACAGAGGGGTTTTTCGCAAAAAGGGTTTTCTGTCCGTTCAACGATTTTAATTTTTTAATCGGTGCGATGTGCTTAGTTTTGACTTCAATATCACTAACACTAGTTCCTATGGATCCAATTTCTAATCCGCTCTACCGCAACGACTATATCGAAGGCTATTCCATTGGTTTGAATCCTTATTTACAGATTGCACCTCCTGTATTGAAAAAAAGCGATGCCTTTAGTTCGGGCTTTACCTATGGTCGTTTGGAATACGAACGCTTGAATGGCCCTTTGGTCTTTAGCGTTCCTTTAAAAATTGTGACCGACAAAGTGCTGGAAGAGTTTCTTCTTGCCGGAATGTTGGGCATGGGTATCGATGCTGATGGTTATACCGCACACCAAATGAATATCTTACAACAGTGGTATCAAAGTGGCATTGAAAAATACGACCCGAATGAAAGTCTGTATTTGTTGGCTTTCTTGGAGCATCACGGGATTGAGACTTTGTAAATAAAATTCACTAGCTACACGAATTTTTTTTGATTTTGTAGTTTAGTATGAACACGAATTCCACAAATTGACACGAATAAATCACTGTCAATTTGTGGAATTTGCTTTTTATAATCGTGCTCTTTTACAAGCGTGGTAGCTTTTTTGATCGGTACCCTTTTTGTAGCTGTACTTTTAGTAATCCGTTACTACAATTTTACTAGTATACACTTGCTTTCCTTTTTGTTCTAATTGAATGAAATACATTCCGCTTTTTAAGTTCTCTCGAGCTACCGTAATTTTATGACCGTTGAGTTGATCCAGTTGTTTTACGAGTTGGCCCACGGTATTGTACATTTTTAAGGTGGCATTTTCAAGGGTGATTTCTGACGCTATGGTCAACTCTGTCGTAAAGGGATTGGGTGAAAACGTAACGGTTGGTTTTATAAATCGGACTTGATTGGTGCCTAACATAGAACAATCGGTAGCTGTGGGTTGGCCGTTGGCGATATTGTGATTGTAAATATTTACGCCATCTTGCGCGCTACAAGTCAAATAAACATAAGGATCGGATAACAATTCGAATTGTGGTTTTAAAGGATGGCGGTTACTTCCTACTCCTTCTACCCACGTTTCACTGTTACCGGCAAAAGTTCCAATGAAATGAATTAAATAAAAGGAACGGCGTTGGCCTCCATTGACATTGATATTAGTAATCGCATATACTACATAATCATTTCCGTCCGCTAAAACAATATGATCGTTCAATTGCAAACTAAAGTCATACAATAACTGGTCGGCATTATTGACTCTGCGGTACACTTTTTTTGCAGCGATATCTTCTCGGAGGTACACATCGGTGCCGAAAATAGGATCAAAGAATTTCTTGTAGGTAGAAGGTCCAATCGTAACATCTGTAGCTGGGTTTACCACAAAATCTTGTGCTCCTCCAAAACCGGCAACCGTAATATTCCAAGTAGAATTGTTGAGCATAGGGACGTAGCCTTGCGCTTGGGTGGTCGCGTTGAAAGCCAATAAAACGAGTGTAATAAAAAGTAGTTTTGTTTTCATAATTAGGGTTTGTTTTGGTTTTTCTTTTCAGCTTTTAAAGCTAAGGTTTTTTAGTTTACTTCCATATTCTAAAATTGAGTTTGAACTCTTTTTTCTGAATTAGGGTTCGCCAATCGATAAAGAGCAAGCCACTTAGCAAGAGTAATCCCACCAGCACACTGACCAACGATTGCCAATGCATGCCGCCATGCAGCATGGATTCGGCGTTTTCGGTACCGTATTTTCCGAACAATACTAAGACCGTATCGCTAGTAAATTTCCCTACAAAGAAAGCAGGAATAATATAGAAGGGGCGAATTTTAGCCATCCCAGCAGCTACAAATAAAGGCGTTGTCGGCAACGGCAACAAAGAATAAGCAATAATCACCAATTGGCTTTTCCAACCTTTTTCCTTTAGAATTTTGCCCAAATATTGGACATCTTCGTTTTTGGTGGGGTTGAATATTTTTCCGGCAATTAGCGGAATATAAAGCGTCAAGACATAACGTCCTAGAATAGAACCTGCCACGCCTAAAAAAATGACCATCCAAATATTGAGACCAAAAAGGATTTGCAAAAAGACCATAATGGTAAAGGCCGGCGGCGAAGGAAAAGGTACCACATCCAATAAAAACGCTCCAAAGAAAACTAAAAAATACTGCCACCACATAGGTCTGTTGGGATTTGAAACATTAGTGCTGCACTCCGTAGCGTTGCTGTAGCCAAGGCTTTAGTACTGCTTTACACAAAGGTACACATTGTTCTCTTGGAAACTTCGCCATAAAATCATAAAAGAATGGCTAGTTTTTTACCATTTTGTACTGCAGTACTTTTTGGTCTTTACGAACCAATACCACATAGATTCCGGAAGTTAGATTAGAAAAATCGTGTTGCTCCATATTTGCTCCTTGGTAAATCATTTGACCTAGTGAATTTATAACCGTATAGCGAACATCTTGATCTTTGTAATTGCTTTTTATTTGCGAATGAAACGGATTCGGGTACAAGACTACATTATTATCCGCCAAAAATTGGTTGGTTCCCAACATTCCGATCACTACGGGAATGGTAACGGTATTGGTATACGTGCCGTTGCTGGCCGTTAATTGTACTTGATACACGCCATCGGCAGCAAAGACGTGGGTCGGAAACTCATCAGTACTGGTATTGGAGGCGCCGCTACTCGGATCATTAAAATCCCAAGAATACGTTGTGGCATTTTGACTCAAATTTTGAAAATAGACTGTGGCTCCAGCAATTGGATTCAAAGGTGAATAAGCAAACAAGGCGGTAGTTTGAAAGTCGCGTTGGTCGTCTAAATAAACTACGTTAGTGGTCGTCCAGATTCCCGCAGTATTGCTTTGAGTTACCGTCATTACCGGTTGTTTTTTGGAAGGATCGAACCATTTGAATTCTCTAGTAGTGCGTATTGAACGAGGCAATCCATTCCCAGCAACCGCGATGGTATCGTTTTGAATTAAATTGGTTTGGACGCGTAGTACGTTAGCAAAAGTTCCGTAAGGCGTAATGAGACTGCCCCAACCGTCTACAAAATTCCCCCGCTCCATGGTGGTGTCTTGGTACAAAAGTCCGGAGATGTTGATGGTAAAAGCGGCATTGTCACTATCGGCATTGGAATACTGTAACGGGAAATGATAAATAACATCGGGATCGGTATACTGATTGGTCACAGGGACTTGCAAACCGTTATAATCAATTTTATAAGCGCTTCCTACTTGCTTTAAGTCGGTTGTCGATTTTTTAAAATAATCGTTGCTACTGGTGATGCCTATGAATTGCCCGAACGCATTTAAGGATCGGGAGGCATTATCGGTAGAAGATAAATTGGTATTGGCGGTATTAAATAGAAAGGCCCAGAAAAAGCCAGTAGTACTTGGGTTTCTATAGACCAATTGCGACTGCGACGTGCCGGTTAAGGTGCCAAAGTCCCAGTTGTAATTGGTACCCGTTGTTTCAAAATCTAATGCCAAGTTATTGGCGGAAGTAAAATAAAATGCATCTCCGATCGCTGCGTAATTCGCCGCGGTATAAGAAGATTGGGCCTGAAGAGGTAGTAATGTCAAACCTAAAAAAATCGTGTAGAGTTGTTTCATAATAAATGCATTTTGAAAATTCTTTTTTAAATTGCCTTTCAAAAATAGGAAACTTTTTGACAATAAACGTCTCAAAATCAAATTGAATTGCATTTGTGAAATGTAGTAAAAAGGCAAGGTGCTTTCTTGTTGAGGTCGCAACTTTACAATAATTTTAAGAACTCCTCGTTGAAATAGTACTACATTGCCTTACCCTAAAAAATGGAATCTAATGGATCAAATTAAAATACTTTGGGTCGATGATGAAATCGATTTACTAAAACCGCACATCTTATTTTTAGAGAAAAAAAACTACTCGGTAACCACCTGCAATAATGGTCGGGATGCGATTGATGTGTTTGAAGAAGGCAATTTTGACATTGTGTTTTTAGATGAAAACATGCCGGGTATGAGTGGTTTGGAAACCTTGGCGGAAATCAAAGAAAAGAAATCGGCTACTCCGGTCATCATGATTACCAAAAGTGAGGAAGAGTATATCATGGAGGAAGCCATTGGTTCCAAAATTGCCGACTATTTGATCAAACCGGTAAATCCGAACCAAATTCTTTTGAGTATTAAAAAGAACTTGGATCACTCCCGTTTGATTTCGGAAAAAACGACTTTAGATTATCAGAAGGAATTCCGCAAGATTGCTATGGAAATGGCGATGGTCAATACCTACGAAGCGTGGGTGGAATGTTATAAAAAACTACTTTTTTGGGAATTGGAATTGGAAAATATTGAAGACCAAAGCATGGCCGAAATTCTCGAATCGCAAAAGGTGGAGGCCAATGTGCAGTTTGGGAAATTCATTGAACGCAATTATGAAGATTGGTTCGAACCCAAAGCCGACAAACCAATCCAATCGCACACGTTGTTCCGCGAGCTGGTGGTTCCAGAATTGACTAAAAAAGACAAGCCTGTATTGTTTGTGGTCATAGACAACTTGCGATACGATCAATGGAAAGTGATGGAAAGTGTCGTGAGCACCCATTACAAATTGGAAAAAGAAGTACCGTATTACGCCATTTTACCGACGGCCACGCAATATGCTCGAAATGCCATTTTCTCTGGGTTATTGCCGATTGAAATGGAAAAACAATTTCCACAATACTGGAAAAATGATGTAGAAGAAGGCGGAAAAAACTTGTATGAAGCGGAATTTTTGACCGCCCATTTGAAGCGATTGGGATTAAACATCAAACAAGAATATTTCAAAATTACCAATTTGACTAACGGAAAGAAATTAGCCGAAAACTTCAAAGGACTGAAAGACAACCAACTGATTACGGTGGTATACAATTTCGTCGACATGCTTTCGCATGCTAAAACAGAGATGGATGTGGTGAAGGAATTGGCCTCGGATGATAAAGCGTACCGCTCGTTGACCTTGAGTTGGTTTAAGAATTCTCCACTTTTAGAGATAATTCAACAAGCTCAAAAAATGGGTTTCAAGTTGATTATTACTACGGATCACGGGACTATCAATGTAAAAAACCCTTCCAAAGTGATTGGAGACAAAAACACGAGTTTGAATTTGCGATACAAAACGGGGCGTAGTTTAACCTATGAGGATAAAGATGTTTATGCGGTTCGAGATCCTAAAAAAATTGGATTGCCTTCCATCAATATGAGTAGTTCCTATATCTTTGCCAAAAATGATTTCTTTTTGGCTTATGTGAATAATTACAACCATTACGTGAGTTATTATCGCAACACCTACCAGCATGGAGGCATTTCGTTAGAAGAAATGATTATCCCTTTTATGGTGTTTCAGCCGAAATAATTGAAAATTAATCTTGTTCATGAAACGTGTTTTTGCATTAGAAGAAATTCAAACGGTTGCTCACGAAATTGTGCAACAAAATCCTCATAAAGTAATTCTTTTTTATGGTGAAATGGGCGCTGGTAAAACTACGCTAATCAAAGCTTTAGCTAGGGCCCTTGGAGTTCAAGGCGCCACTAGTAGTCCCACGTTCTCTTTGGTAAATGAATACCAAACCGACGGGGCTGATTTGGTGTACCACTTCGATGTGTACCGTCTCAAAACGGAAACCGAAGCGTACGATATGGGCATGGATGAATACCTATATTCCGGGCATTGGTGCTTTGTAGAATGGGCAGAGAAAATTCCAACTTTAATTCCACAAACACACAGTACCATTCGTTTGAAAACTTTATTGAATGGGAATCGAGAATTAGAATTGACGTAATTTATTCCGAGGAACGCGATTAGATCCACCAAAAAACTTGGCTGCTAGAAACCTTTTTCATAACTTAGACCGAAAATTGATTGTAGCATTATGGCCTTGACCCCATTTACCAAACAACAGCTGCTTCCTCAGGAAGAAAAGCTGGAAATAGCCCGACACAAAAGCGAACTTTTCATAGGCATTCCCAAAGAAACCAGTTATCAAGAACGACGTATTTGTTTGACTCCAGATGCCGTGAATTCGCTTACGTCCCACGGACATCGGGTGATGCTAGAATCGGGTGCTGGAATGAGTTCTAGCTATACAGATAAAGAATACAGCGACGCTGGTGCTGAAATTACCAACGATACCAAGAAAGTTTTTAGTTGTCCGATGCTACTCAAGGTGGAACCGTTGACGATGGAAGAAATCAAAATGGTTAATGCACAAACCATTGTGATTTCTGCGATTCAACTCAAAACTCGAAAGAAAGAATACTTTGAAGCCCTGATGAAAAAGAAGATTACCGCTTTGGCTTTTGAATATATCAAAGATGAAGACGGATCCTATCCAGCAGTAAAATCTTTGAGTGAAATTGCCGGAACCGCTTCTATTTTAGTAGCTGCCGAGTTGATGATCAACAATCAATTTGGAAAAGGCTTGTTGTTCGGAAACATTACTGGCGTTCCTCCTACTGATGTGGTGATTTTGGGAGCTGGTACTGTGGGTGAATTTGCTGCCAAAACCGCTTTGGGATTAGGCGCTAATGTGAAGGTGTTTGACAATTCGATAACAAAACTTCGAAGACTTCAAAACAATTTAAACCAACGGATTTTTACTTCAACCATACAACCCAAATCCTTATTGAAAGCCTTGCGACGCTGCGACGTAGCTATTGGCGCGATGCGTGGCAAAGAACGCTGCCCGGTTGTGGTTACGGAAACTATGGTCGAACATATGAAAAAAGGCGCTGTGATTGTCGATGTGAGTATTGATACAGGTGGTTGTTTCGAAACTTCAGAAGTGACCACTCATGAAAAACCAACGTTTATTAAAAACAATGTGGTTCATTATTGCGTGCCTAATATTCCGTCTCGCTATTCTAAAACGGCTTCGTTGTCGATTAGCAATATCATCACGCCTTACCTGTTACAAATTGCCGAAGATGGTGGCATTGAAAGTGCGATTCGCTGCAACAAAGGATTGAAAAATGGTGTCTATTTGTATCATGGCATCCTAACAAATAAAGCCATTGGTGATTGGTTTGATATTCAAGATAGCGACATCAATTTAATTGTGTTTTAATTGAACTTTCCGTTACCTTTGCCAAAAAAATTACCATGAGATTACGTTACCGTTTTGCCTACTATTTGATTGGCTTTACTATGGGCTTATTTTTCGTTACTGCCATTTTTATTGGAAAAGATACTCGCTGCAATTATTTCCCTAATGCTCGTGTTTTGAATAATTTACGAACCAAACCTTTTGAATATTCCGACAATGCCATTGCCATTCTTGCGCAACATTGGGTTGATACTACCGACATCAAGAATACTTTGACGCATGGTGATGTTGACTTCGATAAAAGCAACGTCACTTTAGACAAAGGAAAACTTTACATCATTGAAGGCAAAACTTCTAAAAACCAACCGATTGTCTTGGAAGTGGTGAATTTTGAAGAGAAAGCGGTTTTACGCGATATTAAAAAGATTAAAGAAGAATAAGTCCCTTCTTCCTATCCTCATTTCTTCTGCTGCAATAGCCATTCATAGAGTTTTGGATCATTGTAAACCGGCACCCAACTGTCGTGCTTGGCTTCTTTGTTAATGTCTAAAGTCACGTTGGCGTTGCATTTTTTCAATCGCTCATACATCGTGTTAGAGTAGTATATATTGACTACATCGTCCTGTAATCCATGGTACATCCGAATGGGTATTGCTGAAAGCTTGCAACATTCGAGCATTGGAATACGATCTACGTAGCCTGCAATGGGCACAAAAGCGGCAAAGAGCTCTGGATGAGCTACTGCTAAATTCCAAGCACCCCATGCTCCCATGCTTAATCCCGTTAAGTAAATTCGGTTCTTATCAATGGAGTTCTCCTCTATAACTTTTTGAATTAATTGGTACAATGATTCGGTATTCCAATATTCGTTTTCAGGGCATTGTGGTGCTAAAATATACGCGTCTACGGTGTGACTTTGAACGTATTTTACAGGTCCAATTTGCCTTACTTTATTCAAGTCGGTTCCCTTTTCACCAGTACCGTGTAGAAAAATAAGTAAGGGTTTTGGTGTATTGTCGTTTGTTGGTTTAACTAAGATATACGGCAAATGAAACGAGTTGTGGATGGTTCCTTGAATTCTGCCCAGCGTTTCCTGACTGTAGCCAAAGGGAGTCACAATTACTAGAAGTAAAATAAGCAGTTTTTTCGTTTTATCTTGGGAAGTCATAGTTGGTATTAAAAGTACAATATTACATCAATTCGTTTGAATTTTATACTTTGCTCCCTCCGTTTTTGTTTTCCAAGTATCGGTACGAAAAGGCACCGCTGGAAAGCCTTCTTTATTAAACAAATTCAGTTCCGAAGTATCTCCTATCCAACCGAAGCGTAGTGCTACAGGTGGTTGTTCTGCGTTTATTGGAAGAACAATGGTATTTCCTTCTACAGCACCGGGAACGGCCTCAAAAACCTGATCTTCGCCAGCTATTTCAAATCCTTTTAGCACCGCATTGTCATTGGACAGTTTTAAACCGCCTCCTATGTTATTGAAGAACAATCTAATCTTATTTCCTTCGATGCGGTACGATTTAAAGCTCGGTCCCGCACAAATTTCTTGGTAACCATACAAATTCGCATTAGCGATACTTGCCAATCGATTTCCCACTACTTGTTTATTTGTTGGGTGAATACTTGCGGGATTTCCAATATCGGTTGTTACCACCATTGCTGTATTTTTAATTCTTAAGGCAAAATTTTGTGCTTCTCGAAGTTCGGCCCACGGACAGCCTTTGTTGCTATTGCCTTCCGTTTTAAAACCGGCCAATTGTACAAAGTAAAAAGGAAAATCGCCTTGGTGGAATTGGTTTCTCCAATCACCAATTAGTACTGGAAATGCCTTTTGGTATTGAAATGCTCTACCAGCATTGGATTCTCCTTGGTACCAAAGCACTCCTTTGAAAGCAAAAGGCACTAGGGGTCGAATCATAGCGTTGTAACACAAGGACGGGAAATCATTCTCCGAGATTTGGTTTTTGATGCTTTCTATTTGAAACTTCCAATCGCCATGTAAAGGCAAGCTTTTTTCGCCACTACTTAGTCGTAAATCGGATTCTTCGCCATAAATACCGCCACTGCCACCATTATCGACCACTCGAATGGCGATTGTGTTTTTTCCCTTGCGCAATAGTTTTACCGGAATGGTATAGTTTCGTTTGATATCCCAGCCCTTGGTATTTCCGACCAATGTTCCGTTGACAAAAGTACTGTCGTTATCATCGATAGCCGGCAATTCTAATTGGATCTCTTTGTCGGTTTGTTCCAACTCGAAAGACTTTCGTAGCCATACGACTCCATCAAAATCGCCTAAGCGTTGCTCTTCCCATATTTTGGGCTGTGTCATGGTGGGCCAATTAACATCATCGTACTCCCAGTTTTTAAATGACGAGGCAATCTCTGGATTGATGACCGCATTTTGTATGGTTTCCACTCTTTTTTCTTCTCGGTACATTTTTAAATGCAACAACGCCTTGAAATCTACTATAGGCATTTGTGCAATCATTTCTTTGTATTCGTCGCTGTTTTCAAAAGCTTCCCGGCTGATCCATGTTTCTATGTTGGTGCCGCCCCACGACGTATTTATCAATCCAATAGGAACCTGTAGTTTCTCGTACAGTTTCTTAGCAAAGAAATACCCCACTGCCGTAAAATTAGAGACTGTAGTGGGAGTACAAACACTCCAAGCTCCTGAAGTACTTTCTGAATTGGGAATGGAATTGATTTCTTTTGGGATCTTAATCTGTCGAATTTTTGAATAATTTGCAGTAGCAATTTCATTGGTGGCATTATCCGATTGTCCGACTGACCACTCCATATTGGATTGCCCACCGCAAAGCCATACTTCTCCCACTAACACATTGTTGATTTGAATCGAATTGCTGCCTTTAATATTTAATTGGTAAGGTCCGCCCGCTTTTTCTTTGTTGAGATGAAGACTCCATTTACCTGCACCATCAGCTTTAGTGGATTGCATTTGGTTGTGAAAACGAACTGTAATTTTTTCATGGGCTGCAGCCACGCCCCAAATGGGAATCTTTACGTTGCGTTGCAAAACCATGTTTTCGGCAAAAATGGACGCGACTTTAACTTGCGAACTAGCCGATAATCCGATGCCTAACAGCATAAGAAATAGGAAAAATGGTTGCTTTTTCATTAGTTTAGAAGTTCAAAACGATCTTGCACTCGGATATCCAAAGCTGATGCGCCAATTTTTAATTCAAATTCCCCAGGCTCAGCAATGTACTCTAATTTATCATTGTAAAAGGATAATTTCTCCTTATTAATTAAAAAATGAACGGTTTTAGTTTCACCGGGATTCAATCCGATTTTTTGAAAATCTTTTAGCTCTAAAATTGGGCGAATTGGGGAAGCTACTCGATCTCTCAAGTACAATTGAACAACTTCTTCTCCGAATACCTTTCCCGTATTAGTAAGATCGATGTTGACTTGAATGGACTCGTCTTGCTTCATGGTATTCTGAGATAATTTCAAGTTGGAATACTGAAATGTCGTATAACTTAAGCCGTAACCAAAAGGGAATTTAGGGCTATTATCCAAATCCGTATATCCTGAAACATAATTTTTTTGGGTATCGCTTTTTGGTGGTCTTCCCGTATTAAAGTGATTGTAGTAAATCGGAATCTGGCCTTCTTCACGCGGAAAACTCATCGGCAATTTAGCTGATGGATTGTAATCGCCAAACACCACATCGGCGATAGCGTTTCCAGCCTCACTTCCCAACCACCAGGTGTACAGAATGGCAGGAGCATGATCAGCAGTCCAATTAAAAACGAGCGGTCGGCCTGCATTAACCAATATAACCGTAGGTTTTCCGGTCGCTAGAATGGCTTTTACCAATTCTTCTTGGATGCCCGGCAAGTGAATGTTACTTCTGCTTTTGGCTTCGCCAGACATGTTCCAACGCTCCCCGATACTCAAAACGACCACCTCCGCTTGATTGGCTATGGCAATTGCTTCGGTAAAACCGGCTTTAGAATCACCTTCAAAATCGCACCCTTTGGCATACAGTAGTTGCGTATTTTTTCCAACTTTATTTTGGAAGCCTTCCCATTGCGAGACAATGTAGGTAGAATCTACATCTTTCAGATTAACCGCCCAAAAACCGTTGTTGGCTCTTTTGGGTTTGATCATAGGCCCAATCAGAGCAATAGTTTTTATGTTCTTAGCAAGCGGTAAAAGTTCCTTTTCGTTCTTTAATAAAACGATGCTTTTGGAAGCCATACTTCGAGATGCTGTTGTGTTTTCTGGATTGCTTAGCGCTTCTTGTTGGCGGTCTTCATTGGAATAGCGGAAAGGATCGTCAAAGAGTCCCAATTCAAATTTCTTGTGCAAAACTCGGCTCACTGCCTCATCAATTAGCGCCATTGGTACTTTCTTTTCTTTTACCAACTCCGCTAAATTATTGCGATACGAATTGCTTTCCATATCGATATCATTTCCAGCTGTAATAGCGGCAAGTGCTGCTTCTTTTCCGTCTTTACAATAGCCATGCGTCACCATTTCGCCAATCGAACCCCAATCAGACACTACAAACCCTTTGAAGCCCCATTTCCCTTTTAAAATGCTCCTTTGCAACGATTTGTTACCGGTAGATGGAATTCCGTTAATATCGTTGAAAGCGTTCATGAAGGTTGCTGCACCGGCATCCACCGCGGCTTTGAAGGGTGGCAAATAAGTTTCCCAAAGCGAGCGCTCGCTGATATCGACGGAATTGTACTCTCGTCCACCAACAACGGCTCCATACGCAGCAAAATGTTTCACACAAGCCATCACTGAATTCAAATCGCCCAAGTGTGCACCTTGAAAGCCTTTCACTCTTGCAAAGGCAATTTTGGAAGCTAAATAAGTATCTTCGCCAGCGCCTTCCATCACTCGTCCCCATCTTGGATCACGCGACACGTCGACCATGGGTGCAAATGTCCAGTGAATACCGCTAGCCGCCATTTCTGTAGCTGCAATTCGGGCAGAACGTTGGATTGCCTCTAAATCCCAACTGGCGGCTTCCGCTAACGGAATTGGAAAAGTGGTTTTAAACCCATGAATCACGTCCAACCCGAAAAGCAATGGAATTTTTAATCGGGATTGCATGGCTAACTCTTGGTATTGTCTGGTATGAGTTGCGCCGACGACATTCAACATCGATCCTAAAATACCGCTCTTGATTTCGGTTTCTTTATTGGTATCAATAGTTATGGGACCGGTGGCTTCTTCCCTACCTGAATATTGATTTAACTGCCCTATCTTTTCCTCCAACGTCATTTGCTTTAACAGCACCGCTACTTTTTGATTTATGGTTTGGGTTTGAGCATGTGTAGTGAAGGTTGCCAGCACGAGTAGCAAGCAACTAGTAATTCTGTAAGTCATCTTTGTGATTCTCGATTTTAAACAGGTCTTTTTCTGTAGTTAATATACTAATGTTTGAATAGCATGTGGCAGAATTACAATTTCCGCTGATTCTGTACCAACGCACAAATTGTATTTAATTTTAGCATTGCTTTGGTTCATCACAATTGTAATCTTGTTACCATTTGCATTCAGGAACGAAGTGGTTAGGAGCGAGCTGCGACTTGCAGTACTAGAAATTCTGCGTGCTCCCATCTCTATGAATTTAGAGAAATGTCCAATGTAGTAATAGGCTGGCGTATAAATTAATGTTCCTGTTTGCGTATCACCGTGTATTGGAGCGAAGCAAAAATTAGCAACATGGTTTGGTCCGCCATTTTGATCCAAGAGAATGTTCCAGTCGGTCCAAGCGGTTGTTCCGTTATTGAAGTCGTGAATCATAGAACGTCCGTACTTTTCTCCGTTACGCCACCACTGGTAATGTTCGGTTTTGAAACTCTCTGTACAACCTTCGGTAAAAATCAGGTTTTTGTTTGGATACATTTCGTGTACTTTCCCAACATTATCAAACATCTGCTCGCCTCCACTCCAGTCTTCGTACCAATGAAAGCCGATACCCCAAACATATTTTGCTGCAGCGGGGTCATCCAAAATGGTACTAGCTCTTTGTGAAATTAAGTCGCGATTGTGGTCCCAAACGATTATTTTTTTATCTCCAAATCCTGCTTTCTGTAATGTAGGGCCTAGGTAGTTTTTCAAAAAGTCGCGTTCTTCTTCCGCCGTAAAAATACAAGACTCCCATTTTTGCGTTGCCATTGGTTCGTTTTGAACTGTTAGCCCCCAAACTGGAATGCCTTGTTTTTGATAATTGGCTATAAACTTCACATAGTAATTGGCCCAAGATTGGTAGAATTCTGGTAGCAATTTTCCTCCTTTAAGCATGTTTTTGTTATCTTTCATAAAGGCAGGTGGGCTCCATGGACTAGCAAATAGCGTCAGTTTCCCACCAGCGGTTTGTATTGCTTTTTTGATTAGTGGAATTCGGAATTCCAAATCATGGTCGATGGAAAAAGTCTTTAACGCTTTGTCGCCTTCTTGAATATAAGTATAACTGCTGGAACTAAAATCGCAACTGTGGATGTTGGTTCGAATTAAGGAGTAACCAATTCCTTTTGTTTTGCTGAAATAGGCATTTAAGAATTCTTGTTGTTTCTCCAAAGGCAATTTTGCAAAAACCTCAGCACTCGCATCTGTAATAGCGCCTCCAATACCGAGGAACGTTTGAAACATTTTGTTGGGATTGACGAATACACAAGTTTGCGTTTCCAACGGTTGGCTTAGATGGACAAACTTGACTGAATCGGTAAGTGCTAATCGCAATTGCGTGCTATCTGCCGTAGTATACACCAATACCGTTTTGCCTCTAAACATTGTGGAATTAGAAGCTATTTTTTTCTTTTGGGCGATACCCACTATGGTGACTGCCAATAGAAAACTTACGAGTATTTTTTTCATAATTGAATTTTTACTGGAAATTGATTACCAAGTATAAGTTCCAACTGCCCCTGCATCTAAAGAAGTCGCGGTCCATTTACCATTAAATTTAATATTGAACGAGGTAGCGGTAGTGGCATCATTTTCAACAATCAAAACTTTTCCATTTGTTGGTGTTTTGAAAGCAACCGTATTCAAAGCTCCAATCGTATTACTGGCAATTCGTACCGAACCTGTTGGGACAAATTTGGACGCATGCCCCACTATATAATACCCGACATTCCTGGTAACTACATCACCGGCTCCAATGGTTAAAGCACCTTTACAAGTGTTACAACCACCAGGAGTATGCGGTTCGAAAGCGGCATTGCTGGCTAAGTTCCATTCTAAGGCATTTTTACTCCAGTTCCGCATCGAGCCAATGATAACGTTTTTAACATGCCATTTTAGATCCCCTTCAAAGCTACCTGTAGAAGCCGTATATTGCTCGGTGAAATATAAGTTCTTAGCTGGAAAAGCATTGTGAACGGTAGATAAGGCACTGATATCACCCGCATACAAATGAAAAGCTGAACCATCTACAAATGGGTTGGCTACAGCATCATTTAGGATTGCTATTGGGTATTCTGGATGATCACAATTGTGATCGTAAACAATAATTTTGGTAGTAAGACCTGCTGCTTGAAATACGGGCCCTAAGTTGTTTTTAATAAAAGTAGTTTGTTGAGCAGCGGACATCGACAAACTTGGATTGTTGTAAGGATTCAAAGGTTCGTTCTGAATGGTAATGGCATCAATTGGAATTCCTTCTTGTTGCATTTTTTGAATGTATTTTACAAAATACTGTGCGTATACATGATAATACTGCAGCTGCAGCGTACCGCCCACAAAACTAGAATTGCTTTTCATCCATACAGGCGGTGACCATGGAGAACCTAGTATTTTTAGATTTGGATTGATCAGTAAAATTTGCTTTAGTAGTGGAATTAGGTTGGTACTATCGGGTGCTAAACTAAAATTATCCAAGGAAAGATCTGTGGCTCCTATTGCAACATCATCATAAGTAAAAGGAGCCTCATTTAAATCGGAAGCACCAATACTAATTCGTAAATAGTTAATTCCGATTGCACTTTCCGTATTCCCAAACAATTCTTGTAATAAGGCTTGTTTTCTGGTAGCACTTAACTGGTTAATTACTTGAGCACTTCCTCCGGTTAAAGTGAATCCAAATCCATCAACTGTTTGGTAGGTTTGTGACGCATCGACATCAATATTGGGGTAAGCATTCGCAATCGTACCAAAATTTAATATCACATTTTGTTTCTGAAGTAAATTAGATTGATTCGATTTGGTTAACCAAAAGCGAACGTCACTTGGCGCCACAGGTTGATTGATGGAAGGTCTTAAAGTATCCTCCGAAGGGGCACATTTATATTGAGTAGCTAATAGGGTTAAGAACAAGAGTATTTTCATGGCCTTTTTTGCTTTTTTCATTGTCGTTATTTAAAATTTGTTTCGATGTAAACAGGCAAATGATCGGAAGGATCTTTTAGATCTTTGGCGTCACTCAACACTGCGTATTTGTTTACTTGTATTCTTCCATCTCTTGATATAAAAATATAATCAATTAATTGGGTTACGGGCTCATTGTGTTTGAAACCATTGAAAGTTCCTGATGGTCCGAAGGGTTTTTGCAAAGTTATGTCGCGACTGTCGTTCATTACTTTTTTGAGGTTCTGAATCCGCTCCGCAGAAGGTTCTGAATTAAAATCTCCCATAAATACCACAGGAAAACCACCGGTGTTTACCGCTTTGATTTTAGATAAAATAAGTTCGATTCCTTTCGTTCTAGCAGTTTCTCCGATATGGTCTAAATGAGTATTAAACACCCAAAAGGTTTTATTTGAACTTTTATCTTTAAAAAGAGCGTACGTACAAACTCTATTGCAGGCAGCATCCCAACCTTTCGAAATGGTATCGGGTGTTTCGGAAAGCCAAAAAGTAGTAGATGACTTAACCGTGAACCGATTCTTATTATAAAAGATATTGGAAGATTCTCCCTTTCCGACTCCCTCTCTTCCTATTCCTACAAAAGCGTAATTGGTTAGTGCGTTAGCCATATCAACTACTTGGTTGGGTTTGGCTTCTTGAATTCCAAGAATATCTGGTTCGTAAAACCGAATTTGGTCGGTAAAAAAACCTTTTCGATGGGTCCAATCGTTTTCGCCGTCGGATTCCAAGTCCAATCGGATATTGTAAGTCATTAGTTTTAACTGCTGTCCAAAGGAATTCAGCCCTAAAAAGGCGAATAGTAGTACCACAATTTTCTTATTAGTGTTCCTCATCTCTTTTAAATTATCCATTAAAATGCTTCTATTTATAAAAATAGAAGCAATTAATGGAAACTAACTAACTTAACAATGAAAAAAAATATTAATTTAAGTTTAAGGGAACTTTAGTACCCTGGGTTTTGAGTAAGGTTTGAATTGTTATCAATCTCTGCTTGCGGAATAGGCCAAACCAAATCATTGACGCTGATATTGTTAACATAAGGCATTGGCGTATTGGTAGAAGTTTGTGTTACTGGATCATAAACAGGATAGGTTTGTTGGGATAATATCTCGATGGATTTGCCCTCTCGTTTTAAATCGAACCAACGATGTCCTTCAAGTGCTAATTCTAAGAAGCGTTCTTTCAGGATTTTGTTAATGGCATCGTCTTGAGAAGTAGCGGCTGTAACGTTTGCTAAATTTACTCTAGTTCTAATTTGGTTGACCAAAGTCATGGCTCCAGCAAGATCCCCTGAATGCGCTAAAGCCTCTGCTTTTAATAGTATAATATCTGCTAAACGGAAAATATAGAAATTTTGAGTCCCGTCGGTGGCTCTCATTTTCCAAGGGTTTGGAAATTGCGTATACGTGGTCCAATAAGGATCCGCGAAAGTGGTAGGCAGTTTTTTGATTGTTGACGTTCTTCTTTTTGTATCAATTGCGGCGCTTAATGTATGTGATGGTGTATTAAATTTTTTCCAATTATTTCCTACGAAAACATTGGTACACCAAGCGTTAATAGTACTTCCTTGCCCTTCTCCATTTACTTCCCATATCGATTCGGCATTTCCTTCGTGATTGTTGTCAAACAAGAAATCAAATGTTGGTAGTAAACTGTAGCCACCGCCAATAACGGCATCCGAATATTGAATCACTCTTGACCAATCTGGATTTGGCATCGTCGCGTATACTTTTGCCAATAAGGCATTGGCGGCACCTTTACTAGCTCTGTATTTACTTGCTGGAGCCGAAGTTGAGGCTGGAGCTTTGGCTAAAGCTACTTCGCAATCAGCGATGATTGAAGCATATACTTCAGAAATTGGTTTTCTTGCTGGGTATAATGAAGGATATAAGGCATCGAAATTTTGATTGTTGATTGAAGTTACGGTTGTATTTACAATGGGGAAATCGCCAAAGGTTTGCACCGCTTGAAATCTGGTTAATGCTCTTATTAAAGAGGCTTCACCAATCATTTCGTCTCTGCGGGTTTGAGTTAAACTTTGATCAGGAACAGTGTTTACATAATTAATGACAAGGTTGCATCGCTTTACAAAGTCATTTAACCAATTCCAATCTCTAGCAACTACATAGTCGGTAGTAATTACGCGGTATTCGTCTATTTGGAAAAAATCATCGCCATCGCCACCAGCGTAGCATACATCTGATCCTGCATCGCCAAGGAAGAAGTAATCAAATTGCCAATACTCAATTCCGAAAGAAGCATTGCAGGATTTCATTGCTAATTCGGCATCATTCGCTGTTTTTAACAATTGTTCTTCTTGCGGTAGGCTTATTTCATCAGTAATCGGTTCTGTATTTAAAATATCACTACAGGATGCCAACAACAAAATGCTGGCAACTGTAAAGATTTTTATAATTCTATTTTTCATATTCTTTTATCTTTTAGATTAATATTAGAATCCGGCTTTCAAACCGAAAATAAATGTTCTTACTTGAGGATAGGTTCCATAATCGATTCCTTGTCCGGTTCCTGAATTTCCTCCAAAGGCACTTACTTCGGGGTCAAATCCGGAGTATTTTGTCCAAGTTACTAAGTTCTGTCCCGTTGCATATACTTTTAAAGAAGTTATTCCTAAATATAATTTTTTGAAACTATACCCTAACGTAGCCGCTTTTAATCGAACGTAAGAACCGTCTTCAATCCATCTTGTAGAATTCGCCGTAGGAGCGATTCCTTGAAAATTAGTAGGTCCGGCCTTCGGAATATCTGTAATCTGTCCAGCCGTTGTCCATCGATCTAAAACTGCAACCGATTGATTTTTGTTGTCTTTCATTCCTTCTAAATCGATTCGAGACGCATTAAAAACGTCATTTCCTTGGCTTCCAGTCAGTAAGACGTCTAATGAAATTCCTTTATAGGAAAAGGTATTGGTCACACCAAAAGTATAGTCTGGGAGAGCATTTCCTATTGTAGTTTGATCATCAGCATTCACTTTTCCATCTCCGTTAATATCTTTATATTCTAGTATTCCAGTTGTTGGATTTACCTGATCTACCACATACCCATAAAAATTACCCAAAGATTCTCCTTTTTCGATTCGATTTACGTTACCATACCCCTTATAAATTACTTTGGTATATTTTCCCATTTCCAATACTTTGTTTTTAATAAATGAAATATTAAAATTGGTGTTCCATGTAAAATCACCTTTGAAATTAATGGTATTTAAAGTGAATTCTAGCCCTTTGTTTTCAAGTTTTCCTCCATTATAAAAATACGGGATATTGTAAATCTTAATTTCATTAAATAGATTGGTTGTGGTTTTTTGAAACGCATCTATGCTAAATTTTACTCTATTGTTTAGGGCTCCTATATCTAATCCTAAATTCCGATCGGTAGTAGTTTCCCATGTTAAATCGGTATTAATATAATTTTGTCTTGTTCCGTGATCATCCCCAAGTAATCCGAATGAAGAATACTCACTCACTCCATTTATATTACCAGATTGTCCCCAACCTCCTCTTAATTTCAATTCGGAAATTGCTTTGCTGTTTCTTAAGAAGTCTTCGTTCGAAATAATCCATGCAGCAGAAATTCCAGGAAAATAACCCCATTTGTGCTGTGGCGCTAATTGTGAAGCTCCAGTTCCTCGATAAACAGCATTTAAAATGTATCGTCCTTTAAGAATGTACGTCGCTCTCCCGAAATAGGATACATAATTTTTTTCTCTTGCAATGGTATCCGATGCTTGTCGATTGATCAGCATCATTTGCTTAATATCTAATTTTCTTAAATAGGGAGCAAAACCAGTCCCTTCTATCTTAAGTTGGTCGTAGCGTTGTTTTTGCAAACTAGTTCCTACCATTAAAGTTATATCATGATTTTCTGATTTTATGGAATAATTCAGGGTGTTTTCGAAATTCCAATTGTAATTTCTAGCGGTATGTTCTCGTCCAATTCCTTTTTTGTTTTCTGGGTCAGTCGCTTCACCACGTCCATAATTGGATCTAAAACTATCTACGAAATAATCGTAGACGCTTCGGTAGACATCCACTGTTGATGATGGTTTCCATACCAAATTTTTGGCTAAAGTTATGTCAAGTCCCAAATTCGCCAGATACCTGCTGGTAGCATTGTCTTCTTGTCGGCTTTGAAATGCCACAGGATTTTCTAAGGATGCTACCGGGTTTGCAGCAAATTGACCATCCAATTGTGCTCCTGCGGCCGATCCGCCTACTAGATCTTGCGCGTAAACCGGAAGGAATGAAGGGGTTGTTAATGTACTCAAGATAACCCCACCTTGGTTAGCGCTATTGTTATCACTCGTGTTATTCAAATCGGTATGAATCAGATTCATATTCGCATGAGCTTTTAGCCAAGAAGTCGCATCCAGGTCGATATTAATTCTACCTGATATTCTAGAAAAATTGGAAGGTCGCACGATTCCTTTAGTATCTTGATAGCCCAAGGATGCAAATGCTTTTATTTTATCGGTTCCGCCCGAGTATGAAAAATCGTAGTTTTGGTCTTGGCCCGTTTGAAAAACTAAATCTCTCCAATTGGTATTTATTCCAGCATATTTAGGATCGTCTATATATCCTACATATCCTGAATTAATCTGCCCCATTAAGGTTCTGTATTGGTCTGGATTTAAAACATCAATATTTTTTACAATTTTTGAAGTTCCAAAATAAGAACTAAAATTGAACGTATTTAGATTAGCCTTACCTCTTTTTGTAGTAATAAGTACAACCCCAGCGCTACCGTTAACGCCATAAATAGCCGTAGCCGTAGCATCTTTTAATATTTGGATATCAACGATATCATCAGTACTAACACCGTCGGCAGAATAGGTTTGAACACCATCAATGACAAATAATGGATTGTTCCCTGAATTAATAGAACTTAATCCTCTAATTCGAATATCTAACCCTACACCAGGCTTTCCGGATGGCTGAATAACACTTACACCTGCCGCGTTACCTTGCAATGCTTGGGCAACATTAAAAAGTGGGCGGTCATCAAAAGCATCCGACTTTATGGATGAGATCGCATTGGTAATGTTTTTTTTCTTTTGAGTTCCATATCCCACATTAATTATCACTTCTTCCAATTTATTGGTTTCTTCTGTAAGCAATACATTTAAAGCTTGTGTTTTCGTTACTTTGATTTCTTGAGAGGCATAGCCAATGTAGGAGAAAATTAAAATATCATTTGGGTTTACTTTAATAGCGTAGTTTCCATCAAAGTCAGTCGTAACTCCTTTTTTAGAATTTTTTACAACGATATTTGCTCCAGCAATAGGTTGCTTATTTTTGGAGTCGGATACCGCCCCATTTATTTCTACAGTTTGAGCATTGACAGCAGCAACAATAAAAAGGAAAAATAGCTTTAAATAGTTTTTGAGTTTCATAAATGCAATTTTTAGTTTAGTGTTTTGAGACTAGCTATTTCAAAAAAATAATTCTTATCTAAATTTTTGTGAACCTATTTAAACTTAAATAGGTTCACAAAAAACTAAATTCATAATTCTTTTACATAGCTTTCTTAAAGAACAATGGAGTGCTTTTAATTAATTTGGTACTAATTTGAGAAGGTCTGATTTAAAAAAAATCCCTTACATCCGTTATAGCCTGTAAGGGATTTTAAATTGCTTTATCCTGTTAGTTTTTAACTAATTTTACTGTAGCTGTAGTAGTAGTGGTAGATATTTTTGCAAAATAAATACCGCTATTCAAATTAGAGGCGTCAATGCTCAATTCATTAGAGCCACCGTTTTTTGTGGAGATAACTTTCCCTAAAACATCAACAATTTGAATGGAAGTAATTGAGTCGTTATTTTTTGAGCTAAAGTTCCAAGTGTTTTTAGTTGGATTTGGGAATACATTGAAGTTTGTTGTAGCAAAACTTTTTGTTGCCAAAACATCTACAAAACTATACTCAAAAGTACTTCTATTAAAAGTAACATCATAAGTTCCTGGAGGAAGTGTCATGTCTTGCGCATTCACATTAATTAAAGTACCTGAAGTGGCCGAAACGTTTGCCGTTGGAACTCCAAATTGATACGTCCAGTCGTGGTTGTCTCTAATTTTCATGTGCACCACTACATCTGGAGCGTTAGGAGTAAACACATAAGCAGTTTTTGTAAAGATAACGTTATCAGTAGTTTCAAAGTCAATATCGGCACCCCAACCACTTCCAACAAAGTTACCAATCATACTAACTACTGTCGGTTCAAAAACATACTCAGCAGGGCCCGAAACAGAAGGCATTACAAAATAAGCATTATAAGTTCCTGCAGGAACAGGTATTACGTCACCGTTTACAACTGGTCCATCAGGAAAAGCTCCACCCCATTGATTGGCCGTTCCTTCTTGGATGAATTTTGCATCTCCGCCAGGGAAAGTCAAGCTTTTTTTATTGTATGCTATTCCGTTTGATGTTTGCATTTGTACATCTGCTGCCAAACCTCCACCGTTAATTTTTATCACTGGATTTGGATTTATCCCAGGTGTAAAGGCATATTCTTTCGTAACAATATTATAGGTTACACTCCAAAAACCCAATTGTCCAACGATGTTTACTCCACCGTTAAGCACGACAACACCTGTAGGAAAGCCTGGTGCTGTTGCATTACCACCTGAGGTTGACCATCCTCCTTCTGAAAATTTCATATTGGCGTCTCCGACAATTTCGAAATTTGTCTTGGTATAAATAACACCATCTGTAGAGGTCAATACTACACCTCCTGGCTGTGTCCAGCCTCCCGTACCTGTACCTGTAATCGATACCTGCGCGTTTACGCCAAAGCCAAATAATAAAGTAAGAATTAAAAAATGTAATTTTGTTTTCATAATGTTTTGAATTAAAGATTAATTAAGTGTTTTGTTTGAGGTTAGTCCTGAAGTTCAATTTATTAGATCTTGTAACAGATTACTATATCGATTGAATTTATAAAAAATAACAACAAGACGAAATTAACAATTGATTAATGTTACACTAGAATTTGGAATACACTTGTATTACGCTATTTTCATTATTATACACTCATTTTCTACAATAAAAATTATAAAATACTGACTTTCAAAATTTTAAAAATAAATAATTTATATTGTTTTTACAAAATAATACGCTAATATTGTAATCTCTTGACTGTGAATTCAAGAAAAAAAATAGTAAAAAAACAATAAAATCTTATTCTTATCCTTAAATGATTGGAAATAAATATTATTTATCACTTTTTTTGGGAATTTTCATTGCATTTTTTGGCAACTGTCAAACAAAAAGTGATTTTGTCCCCATTGCTATTAACCCTACTATTCCGAAAATAATTCATTTTTCCAGAAATGATTTTAAAGGAGACCCTCAATTTTGGACGATGTGCGAAAATGAAGATGGTGTTTTCATTTTTGGAAATAATGATGGTGCTTTAGTCTACGATGGTGAACATTGGCAGAAAATTAATTTACCCAACAATTCCTCTATAAGAAGTTTGATAAAAGCAGAAGATGGTAAAATTTATGCTGGTGGATATAATGAACTAGGAACCTTGCAAAAAAACAAGTACGGAGTGTACTTCTACACTTCTCTGCTTTCTCCCTTACATTTAGAAACCAAAAATTTTGAAAATCTATGGCAGGTTCACGAATATAAAAAGCATATTATTTATCGGTCTTTTACCGAATTGGTTGTTATTACAGGTAAAACTGCAACGCAAATTCCGGCCGACAAATCGTTTCTTTTCTCTGAGAAGGTAAATGACTCCTATTTTGTTCAAGATGCTAATCATGGTATTTACCAATTGGATGTTGACAAAATGGAGCTAGAACAAGTTTTTAGTGCAGACTTATTTTCAAATGAAGAATTGGCGGCCATACTGCCAACGGCCAACAAGAATATTGTAACCCTTATCTCTAAATCTGGAACGGTCTATACCGGAGATTTGCACGGCAAGAGAATAACCAAAAAGGAGCTTCTTTTTGAGGGATTACAAAAAGACCAAGTGACCTGCGGTATTGTTGATGGCAATTTCGATTACTTAATTGGAACACTGAGTTCTAAGATTATTAAACGTAATGCTTCTGGCGAAGTTATCACGGCGAACCAATCATTTTCCAATCTATCAACGGCCACTATTCACAAACTTTTCCGAACCAAAAACCAAAACATATGGGTTTTGCAAAACAATGGGTTGAATTTTTTAGATTATAAATCCCCTTTCATTTCTATTTTTGACCAGGCCTCTGTATATGATATTCTTATCCATGATAAAGTCCTGTATACTGCTACCAATAATGGTGTTTATTATGCTGATTTATCTCCAGACATCTCTAAAAGTACCTTGGTATTTAAGAGAATTGAATCCTTAGCGGGACAATCGTGGGCTATTCAAGAGTTGGATAATGATGTCATTGTTTCGCACGATACTGGCATTTATAAACTCTTTAAGGGAACTGCTCAAAAAATAGGGATACCAAACGGATTTTGGAAATTAACCAAAATAAGGAACAAAGTTGGATTGTATTTGGGTTCTAATTATAATGGCCTTTATCTTATTGAAAATAAAGAAGGAAACTGGATCATCAAAAACAAAATTAATGGTTTCGATGAATCTACTAGAGATATTCTAGCCGATTATGAGCCAAATACTTATTGGATATGCCACGGCTATAAAGGTGTTTACAAAATCCATTTTAATTCCGACTACACTAGAGTCACGGCTGTAGATCATTATACCAACCAAACTGGATTTAAGTCGTCTTTCAATATCAATGTATTTAAGTGGCGAAATACCATTGTTTTTACAACAAATACGGGGACTTACACCTACAACACTACTGCCAATCGTTTTGTACCCTTTGCCGTATTAAATGCAATTTTGGATCCTTCTAAGAACACCCGAAAGCTAATAGAAAACGGCGGTAAAACTTGGTTTATTCAAGATGATGAGGCGGGTTATTTCGAAACGAATCAAAAAAAACCGAAACTCTACAAAGATTTGTTCTTGAACCTTAAAGGAAATTTTAATCGAGGAATGGAAAGTATCTATCCCTTAGCAAATAACAAAGTTATTTTTGGCACCAATACGGGATTGTATTTGTACACCACTTTTGAAAATCAGAACAAAAACACCGTCCCAACCATCTTGAGCCAAATTACTTACATCCAGAATAAAACAACACATCTTATCGAAAGAAACAATTCTGAAAATGCCATAAGATTACCCAATCAAACCGACATACTTCGATTTGAATTTGCGGCGCCAAAGATGATATCCAGCACTGAAATAAACTACAGCTACAAATTAGAAAACATCGACGATGATTGGTCGTCCTGGCAACGAAACCCATACAAAGAATACACACACCTAAGACCCGGCAATTATACATTTTTAGTAAAAAGCCGGAATCTTGCCGGAATTATTGGTAAGGAAACCTCGTTTGAATTTACAATTTTACCAAAATGGTATCAAACCAATTTAGCCTATATCTTGTATTTTCTCTTATCCATTTTATTGATTTATTATGCCGTCAATTATGTAAAAAGGAAGATTGCTTTTGAACGATTGAAATCGCAAATGGAAATAAAGAAATCACAGCAACTCTTAGAATTGGAGCTAGAAAAATTAAAACTAAAGCATGATAAGGAAGAAATTCATAAAGACAAACTAACACTTCAAGGAGACATTATCGACAAGAGTAAAGAGTTGGCGAACTATACCTTATTGTTGAGTCAAAAGAAAAACATATTTGGTGAATTGCAAAGCGATTTAAAACTATTACGCGACATGCTAAAAAGTGAAGAAGCGCGAAGAAAAATTACTGAAATCTTTCAAAAACTAAATCAACACAAAATTGGAGAAGAGTTTATGGAGATATTTGATGTGAATTTTGAGAAAATACACCACGACTTTTTTGAAAAATTAAAGAAAATTGACCCGTCACTCACGAAAAGAGAACTACGGTTGTGCGCCTTTGTAAAAATGGACTTGACTAATAAAGAAATTTCTCCCCTACTTAACATTTCAACTAGGGGTATTGAAAGTGCACGCTACAGAGTTCGGCGAAAACTAAATGTGCAACACGAAGATAATTTTGTTGCATTCTTGGAAAATTTAGCGAAAAATGCCGACCAAAACTAAGCCCTTTCAACTTACTCTAAAATAAAAAAACTCCTCAGTTTCCTGAGGAGTTAAATGTGGTGGGCGATGAGGGATTCGAACCCCCGACCCTCTGGGTGTAAACCAGATGCTCTGAACCAACTGAGCTAATCGCCCTAAAAAGGTGTGCAAATATACATTTAGAATTTGGTTCTGCAAGTAATTCCG
>Ga0209023_10000162_pt1 | contig 112481 bp, 100 predicted proteins | sample LakOneMetagenome_FD_187468 | JGI IMG/M metagenome (GOLD analysis project Ga0209023, IMG submission 187468) | Freshwater and sediment microbial communities from Lake Erie, Canada (SPAdes) (version 2) | ecosystem: Environmental > Aquatic > Freshwater > Lentic | place: Lake Erie, Canada...
TTCAATAAAGATTTTGAAACCATTTACAATGAAAACGGCAGCACGAAGCAACAGATTTTTACCGGATTTACGCTGACACAAACGGTGACGGTACAATCGAAGGACGTGAATAAAATTGAAGATATTTCTAGAGAATCTAGTGAATTGATTAATTCGGGTGTGGAATTTTATTCGAGTCCGCCTGAATATTATTATACAAAATTGGCTGAACTGAAAATAAAAATGATTGCAGAGGCCACGAAAGATGCTCGCGTTCGAGCCAAAAGTATTGCTGAAAATGCGGGAGCTAGTTTGGGCAATTTGAAAAAATCGGATATGGGTGTTTTCCAGATTACGGGTCAAAATTCGTCCGAAGACTTTTCTTATGGTGGTTCTTTTAATACGATGTCTAAAAACAAGACGGCTAATATTACGGTGAAATTGGTTTATCAGGTAGATTAGGCTTTTAGACTAAAAGAAACAAAAGGAAAGAAGAAAGAAATAAGTGCTCCACTGCAAATGCGTTTGCGTGAAGGATAGTAGTGGAAATCGTTTTGCCTCATGGTTTGAGGCAAAATATTGCAACGAATAGCCTAGTTCGTAGAACACGCCCAAAACAAAAAAATCTCGCCAAAACTGACGAGATTTTCTTTTTATAAGAATCTTTGAATTAGATAATCAACATAGCATCGCCGTAAGAATAAAAACGGTACCCTTCTTTGATGGCTTCTTCGTAGGCTTTTTTCATTAAATCGTGACCACAGAATGCGGAAACCATCATCAACAACGTAGATTTTGGTGTGTGAAAGTTGGTAATCATGCAATTTGGCACGCTAAATTCATAGGGTGGAAAGATGAATTTGTTCGTCCAACCTTCGAATGGATTTAGTGTTTTAGCTGACGAAACAGAACTTTCAATAGCACGCATCGAAGTAGTTCCCACGGCACAAATGCGTTTCTTATTGACTTTCGCCGAATTGACAATGTCGCAAGCTTCTTGAGTGATAATAAGTTCTTCGGAATCCATTTTGTGTTTCGACAAATCTTCCACTTCTACTGGGTTAAAGGTTCCTAAACCTACGTGAAGAGTAACTTCGGCAAATTTGATTCCTTTAATTTCCAAACGTTTTAGCAAGTGTTTTGAGAAATGCAATCCGGCAGTTGGCGCGGCTACAGCTCCTTCATTTTTCGCGTAAATGGTTTGGTAACGCTCGGCATCTTCTGGAGTTACTTCGCGGTTGATGTATTTTGGAATGGGCGTTTCTCCAAGTTCGGTTAATTTGTTTCTAAATTCATCGTAGGAACCGTCGTATAGAAAACGAAGGGTTCTTCCACGAGAAGTAGTGTTGTCGATGACCTCAGCCACTAACGAATCGTCATCTCCGAAATACAATTTATTCCCGATTCTGATCTTACGAGCTGGATCAACCAAAACATCCCAAAGGCGTTGTTCAGAATTCAATTCTCGCAACAAGAACACTTCAATTCTAGCGCCTGTTTTTTCTTTGTTCCCGTACAATCGAGCTGGGAAAACTTTGGTATTGTTTAAGACCAAAACATCACCGTCAGCGAAATAATCGATTACGTCTTTGAACATTTTGTGTTCGATGGTTTTTTTCTCACGGTTGATGACCATCAAACGCGATTCGTCTCTGTTTTCGGCTGGGAATTCTGCAAGAAGTTCTTTGGGTAAATTGAATTGAAAATGGGATAATTTCATAGTATAATTTTATAGGGTGCAAATATACGGTTGTTGGATAGGCGTTGTCAAGTGTTTTGGGGTTTATTTTCGAAATATCAATGGCGTCGGGACGTGGCAATGAGTTGACGCACTTTCTTCTACCTCCTATGAAATATCAAATCCGATCGCTTTGAGGTCGTTCCAAAAGTTGGGATACGATTTAGAAACTACTTCGGCATCTTCAATTACAATCGGTACTTTTAATGCCAAAGGGGCAAAAGCCATCGCCATTCGGTGGTCGTTATAGGTTCCTATTTTTACAGTAGTATGAATCGTACTTGTCGCTTTTAAAGTTAAAGAATCTTCTGTTATAGCGACCTCAGCGCCTAGTTTTGTAAGTTCGATTCGAAGTGCTTCCAGCCGATCCGTTTCCTTGATTTTTAGCGTATGCAATCCTAACAAATGGCAGCCTATTCCTAGTCCGAGACAAGTTACTGCTATGGTTTGCGCGATATCAGGCGTATTATTGAGTTGTAGACTGAGTGTTGTAGGTTCTACGAAATGTCTTTTTGTTAGGCAGATGGTGTCGCCTTCGAAAGTAGATGTTACTCCTAAATTTTCATAAATAGTTACTAACGCGCTGTCGCCTTGCAAACTGTTTTCCTTGAAGCTGGATAATCTTAAGGTTGTCCCTACTTCAGACAAGGCTACAATGGAATAAAAATAAGATGCTGACGACCAATCGCTTTCCACAGTTAACGTGATGTGCTGGTTATTTGCTGTCGGTTCTATCCGAATGGTACTGCCTTTAAAAGCAGTTGTTACCCCAATTTCTTGAAGTAATGCCAACGTCATGTTGATATAAGGAATGGATGTTAAAGGTCCTTCCAACGAAATTTCAATTCCGTTTTCTAATTTGGAAGCGATTAACAGTAACGCTGAAATGTATTGGCTGCTGACATTCGCTAACAAAGCCACTTTACTGGCGGTGATTTTTTGACCTGTGATTTTTATGGGTGGAAAACCTTCGTTTTCTAAGTATTGGATTTGTGCTCCCAATTGTCGCAAGGCTTCGACTAAAATTTGGATTGGGCGTTCTTTCATCCGGGAAGAGCCTGTTAGTATAACCGTTCTTCCTTCTTGTACTGCAAAATAAGCGGTAAGGAATCTCATGGCGGTTCCGGCATGATGAATATTGATGGTTTCTTCAGAACTGGATAGTGCTACTTCCATGACATCGGAATCATCTGAGTTCGAAGTATTTTGAAGCTGGATATTGGGATGCAATGCTTGCAATAGCAGCAAGCGATTGGTTTCCGATTTGGAGCCACTGATAGCGATTGCTGAACCCGATTTTATAGCCGAAAGATGTAGTGCAACTTCCACTATTTTAGCTTTTCGTTGTTGTGATGTCGATCGTGATCCCTATTGGTTTTCAAATCCATTTTTTTGTCGAATGCTGCTTGCAAGTCGATTCCGGTTTGATTGGCAAGGCAAAGCACCACGAAAACTACATCAGCCAATTCTTCTCCAAGGTCTTTATTTTTATCCGATTCTTTTTCGGATTGTTCCCCGTAGCGTCGAGCTATGATTCGGGCCACTTCCCCTACTTCTTCAGTGAGTTGCGCCATGTTCGTCAATTCGTTGAAATAGCGAACGCCGTGGTTCTTGATCCAGGTATCCACATCCAATTGGGAATTTTTTAAATCCATTATGGTATCTTTTTTAGAATAATCTTTTCATTTTCTTTTGCTACCACTTTTTGAAAAAACTCTTTCAGCTCATTGTAAAAAGAAGCTGCTAAAAGAGTTCCGTTATTTTCGAGGCTGGCTGCAACTTGAATTTTAGAGTCTAAAGCTACAATTTTATATGTAAATGTTTCCATATTTTCAGAAGTAGTTATCGTAATCGATTTGGGAATCGATTCCACTTCGTACCCTTTGGGAATTTCGTAGGTCACATTGTACTTGCTAAATTTTGGATAACCAAAGTAAAGTGGTAATTCTCTCCTTTCTTGGTCAAATGGATTTTTATAAAGTGTAAAAAATAGCAACGGATCGATGTACAGTTTGTCGCCTATACGCTCAACCTGGCTGTCGGTAGCAAATCCAAACGTTTCAACTAAAGGCTTTGCCAAATCGGTTTGTTTGTTTTCTACGACGTAATTTTCGATTTGAATTCCGGGCCAATTTTCTTCAAGTTTTTCCAGGTAAGCGTCAGTAGCAACTGATCCCCATTTTTCTCGAAACTTAAAGGCCTCATAATCGGTCATTTGCTTTCTAAATTTTCCCGAAATTTTTCCGTTTTCATCAACAGTTACCAATAGGTTAATGTTAGTTTTAGAAGTCATTTTCGGAATTAATTCAATCTCGTCGGAAGTCCCGTCGGATCGCACTAAACGCCCGTTCCAATTTAAAGTATTTAAGGGCAATATATTGGCGGAAGTATATTTACTTGACGCGTCAAAGAGCATTCTTTTTCCGTCAATATCTGCTGCTGCCACCACATAATTAAAAACGGTCCTGTTTGGAAAAATTGGAATCCCGTGATCTAATGTACTAACGAGAACCGGATTGGCATTAATTCCGGCATAATTTAACATGGCTATTACTATAAAATTGATTTCAGCAATATTTCCACTTCCTTCCAAATAAGCTTTTTTGACTCCTTTATCCACCGTGTATCCCAATACCTGATTCCAATTCATTTTGCTTTGAACAAATTTGAAAATAGTATTCGCTTTTTGGACTTCGGAAGTATCTTTCTTAATTATTTCTTTCAAATCTTGTTCGAAATATCCTTTAAGATTTATTTCATTCCCAAAATATTTGTCTTTATAAATAGCAATGGCAACGTCTTGCCAAGACTTACTGTACATTTTTTCAGGAACATCTGGGAATTTTGTTTTTTCTAATTCATGGACCACTGCTGACTTATAGTTATCAATATTGTCCAAGAAATCTTCCTTGTGAATTCCCGGGATATTGTCCTGATAAAATTGAGTATTGACCTGCTGATAACTAAGATTAACGGTTTGATTGTACTCGTTCGCAAAATTTTGAAAGCCGTTCACCACTTTACTATCCATATTGACTTTTATGAATCCTTTTAAAACAGGCTTGTAGAAGTAATACTCAGGAATTTCGGTGGTATAAATGGCATACTTTGTAGGAATTTCCGATTGAAAAGTAAATACGGGAAACTTCACCGCATATTGTGATTTTAAGATGTAATGAAACTCGATAATGGAACCAACTCTTACATTAGGCATCGAAATGGATGCTTCATTCCAGTATTCATTGACCTTGTTTTTAAAGGTACCTTCGCCTTTGAGTTTTGTTTTTTCAATCGCACCATTTTCTAAATTATAGGTAATGCCGTCCGAAAACCTGACTGTTTCATTGTCCAGATTCTCATAACCAACATAATAAGGAACTTGAAAATTGGCCCAAGTCAAGCCTTCCTTTTTGTAAATCTTTATTCGGTAGGTGTATTCATGATTTAGAGAAAACCCATTTTTATCGGTATAAACAAAATAAGTCCGAGCTTTCTTGTAGAGAATAGCAGCAACGGCTGCTGTATCTGTTGGACATTTTGATTCTTGAAGATCTGCTATAGTTACCTTATCCAATTCTAGCCTTTGCGCATTAGAAAAGAAAGGGCTACAAAAAAACAATATTCCTAGCGCTACAATGTGAAAGTTATTGCTCATCTATTTCTTAATAAATACGATTTTTTCATTTTCCTTGTCGATCATTTTTTGATAGAATTCTTTTACTACTTCGTAAAACTCTGAACCTACTATTGGTGCATTAATCTCGAAAGTAACCGTAATTTGAATTCCTATTTCGCTCGTGCCAATATTATACTTAAAGGAGCCGATATCGTCACCAGTAACCATATTCAAAGGTTTTGGAATAGACTCGATACTATATCCTTCCGGAATAACAACATTTACATTGTATTTGTATTGAAAGGGAAATCCAAAATCAATAGGATATTCTCTTTTTTCTAATTTAAAAGGATTCGTTTTTTCATTCAGAAACAGTAGTGGGGCCAAATAAATTTTGTCATTAATAATCTCTAAGTCTTTGGTGTCTTTAAAAGAGTACGCTTCGACAATAGGCTTTGATAAATCCGTCTCATTTTCCCGACTGTATTCATTAATTTCAATGGAATTGTTCTTGTTTTCTATATCTTCTAAATAAGCATCTTTAGCAATTCCAATCTTGTTTTGTCTAAAAGCTAATGCCCTATGATCGGTGAGTTGCCTTCTGTACTTTCCTTCAATAAGTCCGTTATTCAATGTAAGATTCATGTAATTAATCTCCTTAGATATAGCGGTCGGAATCAAATTCACTTCTGTGGAGGATCCTTCCTTGCGGATTAACCTTCCCATCCAATTAATGTCTCTAAGTGGAAGTACATTGGGTGTAGCATATTTTTCGGTTGCGTCTAACAGGACTAATCCATTCTGGATTTCAACGGCAGCTATCACGTAATTGAAGGCAGTTCTATTGGGAAAGAAAGCAATTCCATTTGCCCTAGTGCTTATCAAAACTGGATTGGCATCAATACCCGCAAATCGCAACATTGCCGTTAACATTAAATTAATTTCTGCTACATTCCCAGTTTTGTTCTTAAAAGCTTGCCTCACGCCATCGTGACAATAGTAATCATTGTATCCATCCCACTTAATATTGCTTTTTACATAAGTGAAAATGGCTGCTATTTTTTCTTCTTGCGTCAATAGCGGTGCAACTAAAGTAGTAATATCGTTTTCAAAATATCCTGTTTTATTTAGCTCCGGGCCAAAATCATCATATTGATAGATTTTCTTTGTTACTGCGTCCCAATCGGTTGAATAGTATTTCACCGGCTCATTTGGGTAGTTAACTATGGAAAGTTCGTTTGAAATACTGGAAACATAATTATCCATATTATTTACAAAAGCTTCCTCTTTTATAGCTGGCAAATCAAGAGCAGTGTAGGTTGTTTGCGTTTCTTCAAAATCAAATTTGTCGTTATGTATGGTTGACGATACTACTCGCCCTCCGGAACGTTCTCTATTTGTCATCGTAATTGTTCTTTGCGATTTTTCAACGGTCACCTTCGGAAAGATGGTTCCCTTTTGATTTGGATTATATACATAATATTGCGGGATATAGGTTTTATATTCCGAATAGTTTACGGGTATAGAAGATTGAAAATCCCACTCCTTTAGCGAACCAATACTTGGCGATTTGATTGTATATTCGTATTCAATGATGGAGCCCTCTTTAACATTGGGCATCGTAATTTTCTTTTGACCCCAATACTTGTTGACTTTTTCATCAAATTCTCCGTCGCTTTTCAACTTTGTTTTTACGACCTTTCCGTCTACTACATTGTAAGTAGCGACATCGGAAAGTGACACGGATTCTTTGTAATTACTTCCTAGATAATAGGGTATTGTAAAATTTGCCCAATCATAGCCTTCCTTCTTGTAAACTTTAATTTTGCTCTTAATGGTCGATATAATCACAAATCCTTCGTCCTGTAAATATTCGAAACGAACTGTTCCTTTCTTGAACAGAATGGCCGCAGGCGCCGAAGGATCTTTCAAATGTTCTTTTTCCTCCAGTTCAGCCAATGTTACTTTACCTAATTCCAACTTTTGACCCGTTACGCTGAGGCAAAAATGAAAAACGAAAAATGCTAAGACTACTTTTTTTACTATCATGGCGGTTATTTTTTTGTTAATACAATTTTAGCGTTGTCATTTCGAGCAATTTGCTCCATAAAGAGGCGATAGTCTTCATAATCGGTATTAGGATACCTTCCTTTTTTAAGCCATAACGACCGCTTATAGACTAATTTAGTGGGTTCTGCTTTAACAATTTCTGTCTTATATTCTCCGAATTTACTATTCAATTCAAAAGTATTAGGAAGTGATTCGACATCAAAGTTCTCAGGTAGGGCTACTGAAATTTCATCAGTATCGTACCAACCGCGCTGAATTTCAAAAGGTGTTTTACGATTTCTAATTCGCTTAATGTTGCCAGAATATTGGTTAAAGGCATCTACTACAAAAATCATTTTATTGCTGTTTAGAACGCCGTAATTACCCGCACTAACCGCAATGTTTTCTGCAAATAGCACTTTGTCCTTGTCATTAGAGAATGAAATCTTATTCAGCTTTAGATTGCCGATATTCTCCCAGTAGTTTTTATAATGCACTTCTCTATCCAGTTCTGATTTTGTTTCTAAATGGTATTTTTGGTTGTATTGTGAACCTTCCGATGCGATGACAACACTTCCTTCGATAGCACCATCCTCTGAAATGCTATAATGTCCAATAGTCTTTTGCGCATTGTTTTTATCCTGATAATTGGTTGTTCTAATAATTTCTGCTCCTTCTGGCTTAATTATTAGAACATCTCGGTCGTCGGTAAAATTAGCTTGGTACCCAAAAGGAACGTCTTGACTGGTGCATTCTAACCAAACAAATTGATCTTTTACCGGTATGGTCAAAATTACATGATTGCCTTGCACCGAAACAAAATCCGACTCTATGTTCATTTTGTCCTGATCGCCATACAAAATGGTATAATAAGCCGGTACATCTACAGCATTTAAAAGTGCTCGGGTATAGTTACTAAGTGCTTTACAATCCCCATACCCCAATCGATCTACATCGCTAGCTTCCATAGGTTTAAATCCTCCAATACCCACTTGAATGCTTACATATCTTGACTTTTGTTGCACATAGTTGTAGATGATTTTGGCTTTTCCAATCGGGTCTTGCTCGTTGCCTACCAGCGCTTTCATTTTAGCTATCGTTTCCTCTGACAATGCTATGGTCCCGGAAAGTATTTTTTCGGAGTACCATTTCCCAAACTCATTCCAAGTCTTTGCATTTCCGTCCACTCCTTCTAAATTAAAAAACTCGAGTCCCATCATGACTCTTGGAAAAATTTCAAAGTTCTCCAGGCTATAATATTCTTCCTTCTGAGCTGGAATGTTATTACTGCTGTAAGAAAGTTGCTCTGGAGTATCAGTGATTTTCGCGACTTTGAACTTTGAAAAATTAAACTCCTTCTTCTTGAATCCCAAGTTGTTTGGATAATGCACATTTAGAACACTTTTTTCCACGCTCACGAAATAGCGATTGAGCGGATACCATTGCGGAATGAATGCTGTATTGGAGGTTTCCATTTCACACTGATAATCAATGGTAAAAGGGTATTGTGTGGGGGTATACTCTAAATAAACTACTCTACTGTCAGAAAAAATAGTTGCTCCATCTACGGCACTTTGATCTCTGAAATCCTTTCGTTTTATTTTTTTGATTTCATTTCCCATAGCATCATAAACGATAGCTTGAATGCTTTGAATGCTTGTTTTCTTGTCGTAGAAAGAAATCGCTCTAACAGCACTCATTCCTTTTTCATTGAGAACTGTTACTACTCGTTTTGTAGTGTAGTTCATATTTCGCTGCGAGGAAATTACAATATCCATTTGGTCCAAACGCACTACGGCATTGGCATTTTGCTTTAGACTATCGGGAATTAATAAGGTGGAATATGCTACTTTTTGAGAGAAGGTAGGAAACAGAAAAACGAAGAAAATAATAAAGGAGTATACATATTTCATTTTGGCGTTATTTTTCCAAAAATATAAAAATTTTTAGAGAAAATTAACATTTACTCCTTATTTTTAGAATCAATAATGATGGTTACCGGACCGTCATTTATCAAAGCCACTTTCATATCAGCACCAAATTTTCCCGTTTGTATTTTCTTACCCAAAGCGCCTTCCAATTCGGATATAAATTTTTCATAAAGTGGAATCGCAATGTCTGGTTTTGCCGCTTTAATGTAGGACGGTCGGTTGCCTTTTTTTGTTGCGGCATGCAAGGTAAATTGACTCACAACAATGACGTCGCCTTTATGTTCTTGAAGTGAAAGATTCATCACGTGATTCTCATCCTCAAAAATGCGAAGGTGGCAGATTTTATTGGTTAACCAAATGATGTCCTCTAGAGTATCTTCGTCTACTATTCCAACTAAAACAAGTAGCCCACTTTGAATGTTGGCCACCACTTCGCTAGCAATAGTTACGGAAGCTTGAGAAACTCTTTGGATAACGACTTTCATCTAGGAACTACGATTTACGCGTTTCATCACTAGCGATTCGATCTTCATTGTAAAGATCTGTTCGGTAATTTTCATCATCGCCTTCTAAAATGTGAAGGTAATTTTTATACCGCGACCAAGAAATTTGATCGTTTTCTAACGCTTTTTTAATGGCACAGTGCGGCTCGTCTTTGTGCAAACAATTGTTGAATTTGCATTGGTCTTTTAATTTAAAAAACTCCGGAAAATAACCGCTGATGTCTTCTTTCTCTAAATCGACAATTCCAAAACCTTTGATTCCAGGCGTATCGATAATTCTAGCTCCAAAACTCAAATCAAACATTTCCGCAAAGGTCGTGGTATGTTGCCCCTGTTTACTTTGTTCCGAAATGGTTTTGGTTTTCAAATGCAAACTTGGTTCCATCGCATTCACTAATGTTGATTTTCCAACGCCAGAATGCCCAGAGAACATACTCACCTTTCCAATCATCAACTGCTTTAATTCTTCAATACCTTTGTTTTCGACTGCTGAAACTCGGAGACATCGGTAACCAATTTCTTGATAAATGTGTTGCAAATACAATTGCTCGTCCAACGTAGCGTCGTCAAAAGTGTCTATTTTATTAAATACTAATACCGTCTCAATGCCGTAAGCTTCGGCGGTGACTAGAAACCGATCAATAAAATTGGTGGTCGTTGGCGGATTGTTTATTGTTATCAATAGAAAAACATAGTCGACATTGGAAGCAATAATGTGCATTTGATGTGACAAATTCACTGACTTCCGGACGATGTAATTTTTTCGTTCCTGAATGTTGTATATCGTTCCTGTCGTCGTGTCGGAGGATTCTTCCAGTTCATAATCTACGATATCACCTACCGCAATTGGATTGGTGCTTTTGATTCCCTTCATGCGGAATTTTCCTTTCATACGGCATTCCATAAACGTTCCGTCTTCGGATTTTACGGTGTACCAACTTCCAGTAGATTTATAAACAAGTCCTGTCATTTGTGATTTACGATATTCGATTTACGATTTGGCAAAGGTAGAAAGTTTCATCGACTTAGAACGCAATCCTGCTAGTTTACCGTCGCAAATCCTATATCTTACATTCAAAATCCAGATTAAGAATTAATAATGCGCTCTTGATGCCCGATACTCTCTTGATGAATGGCTTTGAACAATTTCAAAATAAATTCTTCGCTCAATCCTTTCTCTTCGCCGTCTAAAATCATTTTTCCCAAAATTTCATTCCAACGTTTGTTTTGCAAAACCGCCACGTTCTTCTCTTTTTTCAACGCACCAATTTGATCCGCTACTTTCATTCGTTTTCCTAAAATCTCTAGTAATTTACTGTCGGCGATATCAATATCCGCTCGGAGTTTTATCATTTTGGTATTGAAATCATCTTCTTCGGTAAACATTTTTCGAATGCGAAGGTCAACGAAAATTTGTTTCAAGACCGTTGGCGTTACTTGTTGTGCGGCGTCGCTCCAAGCGTTATCCGGATCGCAATGAGTTTCGATAATTAGTCCGTCGTAATTCAAATCAAGCGCTTGTTGCGACACTTCTTGAATCATATCTCGTCTTCCTGTAATGTGCGATGGATCGCAAATCAGCGGCAAATCGGGAAATTTACTTTGCAATTCAATCGCCAATTGCCACTCTGGAATGTTGCGGTATTTGGTTTTCTCATAGGTCGAAAAGCCTCTGTGAATCACTCCTAGCTTTTTGATTCCGGCATTGTGTAAACGCTCGACGCCACCAATCCATAAAGCCAAATCGGGATTTACTGGATTTTTCACCAACACAATTTTATCGGTATTTTGTAATGCATCGGCAATTTCTTGCACTGCAAAGGGATTTACAGTAGTTCGCGCTCCAATCCACAACACATCGATATCGTGCTCGAGAGCTAGTTTAACGTGTGCTGCGTTAGCCACTTCGGTTGCCATTAACAATCCCGTTTCGGCTTTGGCTTTTTGCAACCATTTTAAGCCGATGGCGCCTACGCCTTCAAATCCGCCCGGGCGTGTTCTTGGTTTCCAAATTCCGGCTCTATAAATACTCACATCCGAATTTTTAAGTTCGTGAGCAATTTTCAATACTTGCTCTTCCGTCTCGGCGCTGCAAGGTCCGGCGATTACTAAAGGATGGGTTAGTTTGAAATCGTCTAACCACGTTCTCATTGCTTTGTTGTTTTCCATAGTTTTTTGTTTTTGACGAGAAAAAAGTCGCTCTTTCCTCTACTTTTTCATTCCGTTTAATATTTCTTTGATTTTATTGACACTTTGCATTTCGTTGAAAACCGATTCATAATTATCGCTTTCCAACAACTCCTTAAATTTCGACAAATTTGAAATGTATTCTTCTAATGATTTTACGACTTGCTTTTTATTTTGTTTGAAAATGGGCGTCCACATTGCGGGAGAGCTTTTCGCCAAACGCACCGTGCTCTCAAATCCGCTTCCCGCCATATCAAAAATATCGGTTTCATCTTTCTCTTTTTCGATGACCGTTTTCCCCAACATAAACGAACTGATGTGTGACAAATGCGATACATATGCAATGTGTTTGTCGTGCGATTTCGGATTCATATACCGAATGCGCATCCCCAAATTTTGAAACAAGGCCAATGCTTTTTCTTGTAATTTGAATGTTGTTTTTTCTACCTCGCAAATAATGTTGGTTTTGCCTTCAAAAAGCGAACGAATCGCTGCCGATGGCCCTGAAAACTCAGTACCCGCAATGGGATGGGTTGCCATGAAATTCTTCCGATTCGGATGATTGGCTACCACTTCGCATATAGGTAATTTGGTAGAACCTACATCAAAAACGACGGTTTCTTCTCCAATTTTATCCAAAACCATAGGCGCAATCTCAAGACTGACATCCACTGGCGTGGCTAAAATCACGATATCGGCTTGCAGCAAATCTTCATAAGTTGCCTTTTCATCAATGATTCCCAAACGCAACGCTTCCTCCAAGTGCAATTCATTGGAATCAATTCCATAAATTCTCACTTTCCCATCTTTGGCTTTGCTGTCTAAGGCCATTGAACCTCCTATTAATCCTATTCCGATGATGTATATATTCATGTGTTGGTCGTAAATTTTGAACTATTTATGATCTAAATCTTTCAATGGCTTCTTGTATTTTTTCTTCTTTAACACAAAGTGAAAATCGAATGTATCCTTCTCCATTGCTGCCAAAAATAGTTCCGGGAGTAATAAAAAGATGTTGTTCGTATAAAATCGAGTCTATAAATTTTTCCGAAGAAGTGATTCCTTCTGGCAATTTCGCCCAAACGAACAAACCTACTGCCTTTTCATCGAAAGTGCATTTTAATTTTCTGGCTAATTCGAATGTGAGAGCTCGTCGTCTTGCATAAATTTGGTTGAGTTCTTTGAACCACGAAACATCCAATTTTAAGGCTTCAATAGCGCCTTTTTGAATGCCGTAGAACATGCCGCTGTCCATATTGCTTTTTACTTTTAAAATAGCGTCGATGTAAGTTGCTTTCCCAGAAACCATTCCGACACGCCAACCCGCCATGTTGAAGGTCTTCGAAAGCGAATTTAATTCTAAAGCCACGTCTTTCGCGCCTTCAATTTGCAAAAGTGAAATCGGATTGTCGTTCAAAACAAAACTGTACGGATTGTCATTCACCAACAAAATTTGATGCTTTTGTGCAAAGGCAATCAATTTCTCAAACAATACTATACTTCCAGAAGCGCCCGTTGGCATGTGCGGATACGAAATCCACATCAATTTCACCTTCGTTAGATCGATTTTTTCCAGTGCTTCAAAATCGGGTTCCCAATTGTTGGCTTCTTTTAAATCATAGAAAACTGGCTCTGCTCCTACCAATTTTGTTACCGAAGTATAGGTTGGATAGCCTGGGTTCGGAATTAATACTTGATCGCCTTCGTTTAAGAAAGCTAACGAAAGGTGCATGATTCCTTCTTTCGACCCCATTAAGGGTAAGATTTCAGTGTTCGGATTTAAAGTTACCCCGAAATTGTTGTGATAAAAAGAAGCAATTCCAGTGCGCAATTCCGGCAAGCCTTGATAGCTTTGGTATTGGTGGGCCTGGTCATCGTTTACAGCCGATTGAATGGCTTCAATCACCGATGGAGAAGGCGCCAAATCGGGGCTTCCAATTCCCATATTGATAATTGGTTTTCCTTCGGCTTGGAGTTGTCGCACTTCGCGAAGCTTCGAAGAAAAATAATATTCTTCTACCGTATCCAATCGTTTCGCTGTTGTAATCATGGTTGCTTATTTTGGTCGTTTGTTGCCGTTTTATCTACCAATCTATTTTCGTATTCGCCTAATATCTTAAGATGCTCGGCCATGATGCTAATGACGGCTTTGGCTTTTTTAAAATCTTCATAATGCTCGAAAGTGACATCGACGAAGAAGGCATATTTCCAAGGTGTTTCTATTTTGGGCAAAGATTGGATTTTGGTTAGATTCAATTTGCAATCGCTCATTACATTGAGCACCGCCGCCAAACTGCCTCTTTTGTGATCCAATTCAAATTTTAAAGAAGCCTTATTGATCTTCTTTTTCGGCACGTCCGATTTTTGTTTGGTTACGATAACAAACCGCGTCATATTGTTGTTGACGGTTTGAATTTCAGGTGCCAAAATAGTCAGCCCGTACATTTCTGAAGCGACTTTACTCGCAATCGCGGCAATTCCTTTGAGTTGCTTTTGATGAATTCTGCGAGCCGTTTCGGCAGTATCTTTATCTTCTACTAATTTAATGTGCGGGTATTTTTTTAAATATTCCATGCATTGCAATAAGGCCATTGGATGAGAATGTACTTCTTGAATATCGTCCAATTTTTGACCTGGAAGCGCCATTAAGTTTTGATGAATGTCTAAATAATGTTCGCCAATTATTTCCAAGTTGTTTTTGTCGATTAAGGCGTAATTAGGAATGATAGAACCCGCAATCGAATTCTCTAACGCCATCACCGCTTGGTACGATTGGTTGCTTAGCAAACTTGCCACGACTTCTTCAAACGACAAACATTCTTCGACTTCCTTTTCTTGCGCATAGTATTCTAACGCCACTTGGTGGTGAAAAGATCCCTTAATTCCTTGAATGGCAACTTTTGTATTCATTTCGTTATGGATAAAAAAAAATCCCGATGTATATCGGGATTTGTATCTTTTGTTTGAATTAATAATTTTTCAAATAACCATACCACAATCCCTTGCTTCTTTCCAGAAGAAATAAAAGTTTGTGCTAAAATAAAAACGGCTATTTAACATGGTGTTGTTTTGATTTGGTGCTAAAGTAAAAAAATTTGTTTACAGTTGCACAAAAGATTTTATTTTTTTGAAAAAAAAAGCATCTCCTTTCCGAGATGCCCTTGAATCAATTTTTGATGACTTGAACTAGAAGTTTTTAGAAATTCCAATATTGAACGATTGTCCAAAAGTTACATACAATTGTTTGGTGTCGCCGCCGTCATTGGTGTACTTTAAAGTTTCATAACGAAGTCCACCAAAACCAAAATTCAAACAAAACCTCTTTTTAATATTGACCTGAATAGCAGGTTCTAGCCCTACATAAATTCCTTTTCCTTTGGAAGATTCGTCAAAATTATTTGTTGGATCAAGCGTGTTAAAAAGTTGATTTTCCGTTTTTGCGGTCCTAAAGCCGGCCCCTAAATCCCCATAAAGCGTAAAGAGTTCGCTTAAAGGTTCAGAATAACGAATAAAGGCACCAGCATCAAATTCTTTTTGGTTTGTTGTGTAGGTTATAGAATTAACGGAACTTGAACTCGAGTTTTCTGTCTTTAACTTGGAAGCTGAGACTTGGGCTCCGACTGTCCAATGCTCATCGAATTGGTAGCCAATTTTGGGCGAAATGCTAAATTGATTGGAAACATTTTGCGAATTGGAATGATTGGTTTTGTAGTTGTAAATCTGCAAACTACCCGCTACTAAAACGGTTCCTTTTTGGGCAGTTGCCAAGCTACCGATAGCTAATGCAAGAATAAGAATACTTTTCTTCATGTTTGTTTGTTTTTAGTTTCGCGCATTTGACCAATAATGGTGCCGCAATTCTGTCAAAGCAACTTCTTTGGGATATTCGTTGCACTATTTCCATTTTATTCTTTGCTAACCCAATAATTGGTAGTTTTCATTGGATTTTCTGCTTACTTTTGTTTCAAATTATACTTGTATGTCTATCGAAGTTACTTCTATTTCCAAAAGTTATGGCGCTCAAAAGGCGCTAGACAACGTATCGTTTACGATTAACAAAGGAGAAATTGTGGGTTTTTTGGGACCGAATGGTGCCGGAAAATCGACTTTAATGAAAATACTAACGACGTATTTAGCAGCCGATTCTGGAACCGCAACCGTCAATGGTTTTGAAGTGACTACACAACAAAAAGAAGTGCAACAATCGATTGGTTATTTGCCGGAACATAATCCGCTGTATTTGGATTTATACGTTCGGGAGTATTTGGCTTTCAATGCCGAAGTGTATCACGTAGCCAAATCTCGCATTGAAGAGGTACTTGTACTTACCGGCTTAACTACGGAAAGTCATAAGAAAATTGGGCAATTGTCAAAAGGATACCGCCAACGTGTGGGCTTGGCCAACGCGTTATTGCACAATCCTGACGTGTTGATTTTAGACGAACCTACTACAGGTTTAGACCCGAATCAATTGCTTGAAATTCGCTCGGTGATTAAGAATGTAGGGAAAGACAAAACTGTTTTTCTTTCAACGCATATTATGCAGGAAGTTGAAGCGATTTGCGACCGTGTGATTATTATTGACAATGGTAAAATTGTGACGGATAAAAAGCTGGACAAATTCATTTCGGAAGCTACAGAACAAGTAATTGAGGTAGAATTTGACGGCCTTCTTGCCGAAGAAAAAATAGCGGCACTACCGAACATCCAAAGTTATGTTCAATTGCAAGACTTAGTTTGGGAATTAACGTTTTTAACGGATACAGACATGCGGGCTTCGGTTTTTGATTTGGCGCAAGCCAATGGATTGAAAACGCTGCAACTCCAACAAAAGACTAAAAATTTGGAACGCTTGTTTCGAGAAGTAACTAAGAAGTAATAGGCCCTAGCCCAGATGGGAACGGCATCTCCTAACAATAAAAAGCCAAGATTTTCATCTTGGCTTTTTATTGTTAGGAATACAGTGGACAGCTGGAGAAAGCTCCTAATAAAAAAACAATTTTCCTCTGTAGGGTTGTACCACCGCTGGATCTCGTGTGGGACGACTATTACAATACACATTTCCAATATTGTAAATGCCGCCTGTAAGCGAGTTGATAGGATGCAAAAACATGTCATTGCTTCCTCGATGGTAAATCGTAATATCAGTGGCAAGTAGGTCTTGGCCGATAAAAAACCCTCCATATTCGTAGAAATTTACGTCCAAGTTTTGGGTAGTCCCAGTAATAAAATAACGAGAAACATCATTGTTTTCGATTAGGATCTTTTGATTGTGAATGTCTAGAATAAAATCTCCAGTTCCTACCCCTTTGTATCCATCAGTTTGATCCATCGATACCAAATGTAAATATGGAAATAACAGCGTTCCCGTTGCCGTAATGTTGAGTTCAGTTTTCGAGTAAATATCCGTGAGGTTAGGCGCCGTAACATAGACCGTAGTTTGCCCGTAATTGCGAACCCAATTACAGCTAGTATTGTCTTCTAAAGAAAGGGTTCGATTGAGCACTTTCACTTCGATGTCGTTGATTAAATTTTCACCAGAAACAATTTCTACTTTATATTCCGGTCCTTGCGTAATTACAAGCGCAATGCCTTTGTTGACAATGATTTTATCAAAAGACAGATTGGATACTATCTTTGATTTGAGCGGTCCAGTACTCTTGATACAATCCTTCGGTTTTTCACATTGTGCAAAAAAAAGTAATACTCCTAGGGCTAAAATGATGTTCTTCATAGTGATGCGATTAAAGTCGGACTCCAAATGTAAACTCTGTTGCTTCTGCTAAAAACCCATGCGTTTTCACAGCAACTCCCGTAAAAATATTTTCGGTGATATAGTATTTCATCCCCAAGCGGTCGTAGATGGGAATGTCTAGATTATACGGACGATACACATAAACTCCGATTTGCGTTTCTAGTGAAATTCGATTGATGAACAATTCATGTCCGATAAAAACACCCAAGCGTTTGTAATCGGTATTGTACGCCAAATGATCATCTGGAAAAGCTATAGATCTGTAATGAATATATTCTTTTATCGAAGTAGTTAGGAACAACTCCGTACCTAGTTGCAATGCACTTTTTCTGTTAATTCGCTTATCAGCATAAAATCCGATGTGGTAAAAAGGTTTTTGACCGCTGCCCACAGTAGGACTTTCATTAATTCCGGTTCGCAGCAGGAAATTGAATTTTACAGGTTGTGTAAACTTCATTTGCGACACTATAGAATCTTGAGATTTGTATTTGATTTTGTCGAAATTGTAGTTGACGCCCACGTTGATTCCGTAAATATTGATTCCCGTATTGGGCGATTTGAATCTTCCGTTGGAAAAATGGGAAAAGAAAAAACCAGCTTCGATTCCGAATTGATCCACAAGATTCTCTTTTTTGTAAGTTAGAAAAAGATTGGTGTTTCCCAGGTATTTTGACCCAAATGCTTTGTTTTTAGGGTTGGTAAATTTGTCGTACGGATGTGAAGTCATGGCAATTCCTTGTGCAATTTTAAACACCAAATGGCGGTTCAAAAAATAGAAATTATAATGGGCTCCAAGGGCAATATTTTTCCCTAAAATTTCATTTTTGAAATCTTCATAAAGGAAATAACCCCCATAATCTGGATAATTATAAAGAGAATGCCACGATTCTTTCCCCCGAGTTTTTTTGGAAAAACTAATCATAAAACCATCGGGATGCCCGGTGATCAAGTTATATAACTCAGGGGAATGCGGTAGTACATTTCCTTTTAGAATGTTTACGTCGATAGCGTTAGCATCGCTTAATTCTTGCCCAAATGCAAGTGAAGTCACCGCTAAAAACAAAAAGAAAAAAATCGTTTTCATTTCAAATTTTAAAGCGGTAAATATATTCTTTTTTAGAATATGGCTTTGGCAATGGCTTTAATATTCTCGGATTTCCCCATGGAATAATAATGCAATACAGGAATTCCGCCAGCAACCAATTCTTTACTTTGCTGCGTGCACCATTCGATTCCGATTTGTTTGACGGCGTCGTTGTCTTTGGCCTTCACCACTTCCATGATCAAATCGTCTGGAATTTCGAGACTAAAGCGATGTGGAATTAAGTTCAATTGCTTCTTAGTAGTAATAGGCTTCAATCCGGGAATAATCGGAACGGTGATTCCTGCAGCTCTGCATTTGGCTACAAAGTCAAAGAATTTCTGATTGTCGAAAAACATTTGCGTGATAATGTATTCCGCGCCGTTTTTTATCTTTTGCTTTAAGAAATGAATGTCACTGTCTAAACTTGGCGCTTCCATGTGCTTTTCGGGATAACCAGCGACACCAATACAAAAATTGGTTCTGGCAGAATTTTGCAAATCCTCGTCCAGGTATATTCCGTTGTTTAGGTTGTAGATTTGCGTGACCAATTCCGTAGCGTATTCGTTGCCTTCTTTTTCTGCTTTGAAATAGGTTTCCGTTTTCAAAGCATCACCTCGAAGCGCAACTACATTATCAATCCCAAGAAAGTCCAAATCAATTAATAAATTCTCCGTGTCTTCTTTAGTAAAACCGCCACATAATATGTGAGGAATGGCATCTACGTTGTATTTGTTTTGAACACCGGCGCAAATACCTACGGTTCCTGGTCGTTTTTTTACAATTTTCTTTTGCAACAAACCGCTTGGTAATTCTTTGAATTCGTACTCTTCACGATGATACGTAACATCAATAAATGGCGGATTGAATTCCATCAACGGATCAATACTATCATAAATTGATTGTATGTTTTGGCCTTTTAAAGGTGGTAAAATTTCAAAGGAGAATAACGGTTTTCCTTCTGCGTTTTCTATGTGTTGGGTTACTTTCATTTTCGTTTTTTTAGTCTGCGATATTAGGGCTTAACCATTTCGTGGCTTGTTCAGTACTGATGCTTCTTCGTTTGGCATAATCGATTACTTGGTCTTCTTTGATTTTTCCTAAGCCAAAATACTTGCTTTGTGGATTTCCAAAATAATATCCCGAGACTGAAGAGGCAGGCCACATCGCCATGCTTTCTGTTAATTTTACTCCGATTTCTTGTTCTACATTGAGCAGTTTCCAGATCGTTGGTTTCTCCAAGTGGTCGGGACAGGCCGGATATCCTGGTGCAGGACGAATCCCTTTGTATTCTTCTTCGATCAAATCTTGTTTGGATAAGATTTCATCGGAAGCGTAGCCCCAAATTTCTTTCCGTACTTTTTCGTGCAAGTATTCGGCAAACGCTTCCGCGAGACGATCGGCTAAAGCTTTCACCATAATCGAATTGTAATCATCTAGATTCTTCTCAAATTCAGCTGCCCACTCATCAACTCCGAAACCGGTGCTGACGCAAAAAGCGCCCATATAATCCATTTTTCCAGAATCTTTTGGGGCTATAAAATCGGCTAAGGCTATGTTGAACGCACCTTTTGTTTTTTGCGCTTGTTGGCGTAAGGTTAGGAATTTGGCTTTAGGTTCGGAAAGAACTTCAATGTCGTCGTCATTTACAGTATTAGCGGGAAAAATGCCGTAAATTCCTTTGGCAGTTAGTTTGTTTTCTTTCAAAATAATGGCCAACATTTCTTGCGCATCATCGAAAACACTTTGAGCTTGTTCGCCTACTACTTCATCGGTTAGAATTGCTGGATATTTTCCGAACAATTCCCAAGTTCTGAAAAAGGGCGTCCAATCGATATAAGGAACTAAAGTTTCGATAGTCACTTCGATGGTTTTCGTTCCTATGAAATTGGGTGTGATTGGCGTGTAAGCCTCCCAATCCAATTTCAATTTATTCAATCGGGCTTGTTCTATGTTTAAGAAATTTTTGTCTCGGGACCGATTCAAATAGCCTTCGCGTAATTCGTCATATTCGGCGCGAATCGATGATGTATAGGCTTTATTCGTATCCGAGTTTAGTAAATTCCCGGCTACAGTTACGGCTCGAGATGCATCGTTCACGTGAATTACAGTAGCTTTGTATTCGGGTGCAATTTTCACGGCCGTGTGCGCTCTGGACGTGGTGGCGCCTCCAATCAGAATTGGTATTGTCACATTGCGTTTGTCCAATTCTTTAGCGAGGTACACCATTTCGTCTAAAGACGGCGTGATTAAACCGCTTAAGCCTATGATGTCTACGTTTTCTCGAATGGCCGTTTCTATAATTTTTTCGGGTGCCACCATGACTCCTAAATCTATGATTTCATAATTGTTGCAACCCAAAACTACGGCTACAATATTTTTGCCAATGTCGTGCACATCGCCTTTTACGGTCGCCATTAATACTTTTCCAGCAGAAGAAGATTTGCCATCTTTTTCTGCTTCAATATATGGTAACAAATAAGCTACTGCTTTTTTCATCACTCGAGCCGACTTCACTACTTGTGGCAAAAACATTTTTCCGCTTCCAAACAGATCGCCCACGACATTCATGCCGGCCATTAAATTGATTTCGATGACTTCGATTGGTTTTTTAGCCAACTGTCGAGCTTCTTCTACATCTATTTCTATAAACTCATCGATGCCTTTGACTAACGAATGCGTTAATCGTTCTTGTACTGGTGCCGAACGCCATTCTTGAATCGCTTTTTCGTTGGCTTTGTAATCGCCTTTGAACGTTTCTGCTAAATCGAGTAAGCGTTCCGTGGCGTCTTCTCTTCGATTTAACAAAACATCTTCTACGTGTTCTAATAAATCCTTTGGAATTTCATCATATACTTCTAGCATTTCCGGATTGACGATTCCCATGGTCATTCCGTTTTGAATAGCATGGTACAAAAACGCTGAATGCATTGCTTCCCGCACTTTGTCATTGCCTCTAAACGAAAAGGAAACGTTGCTGACGCCTCCGCTAACATGAGCGTACGGCAAATTTTCCCGAATCCATTTGGTGGCTCGGAAAAAATCTAGGGCGTTTAGCTTGTGCTCATCCATTCCGGTGGCGACGGGAAAAATATTGGGATCGAATATGATATCTTCTGCGGGAAAATGGACTTGGTTTACCAAGATATCATAAGAGCGTTTGCAAATTTCGATGCGACGTTCGTAGGTGTCGGCTTGACCGTCTTCGTCAAAAGCCATCACAATTACGGCAGCTCCATATCTTTTGATCAGCTTGGCGTGGTGAATGAAATTGGCTTCGCCTTCTTTAAGCGAAATCGAATTCACGACGCTTTTCCCCTGTGTTACTTTCAATCCGGCTTCGATGATTTCCCATTTGGAAGAATCGATCATCACGGGAACTCTAGCAATATCAGGTTCAGACGCAATCAAATTTAAGAAAGTCGTCATGGCATAAACACCGTCGAGCATCCCTTCATCCATGTTGATGTCGATGATTTGGGCGCCACCTTCTACTTGATCACGGGCTACTGAAAGTGCTTCTTCGTAGCGTTCTTCTTTAATTAGTCTAAGGAATTTTCGAGAACCTGTTACATTGGTTCGTTCCCCGACGTTTACGAAGTTCGTTTGGGGTGTGATAATTAGTGGTTCGAGACCAGAAAGTTGTAAATATTTTGGTACTTCCGCCATTATGTAGTTTCTAAGATTGTTCTTGGTTTGAATTCTTTGGCCACTTCAGCAATCAATTTAATGTGTTCTGGAGTAGTTCCGCAACAACCGCCAATAACGTTAATTAAGTTGTCTTGAAGGTATTCTCGAATGAGTGCTTGCATTTCTTGCGGGGTTTGGTCGTATTGTCCGAAGGCGTTGGGCAAACCGGCATTGGGATGTGCTGAAATGTTGAGCGAAGTGTTTCTTGACAATCGTTTTAAATAGGGTTTCAATTGATCGGCACCTAGAGCGCAGTTGAACCCAATGCTTAACAAAGGAATGTGCGAAATGGAAATCAAAAAAGCTTCTACGGTTTGCCCAGACAATGTTCTTCCGGAAGCATCCGTAATTGTTCCTGAAACCATGATAGGAATATCGATTTGGCGTTCTTCTTTGACTTCTTCTATGGCGAATAATGCCGCTTTGGCGTTTAGTGTATCGAAAATAGTTTCCACTAAGAGCACGTCGCAACCACCGTCAATTAAGGCTTCTACTTGTTGTTTGTAGGCGATGCGCAGATCGTCGAACGTGACGGCGCGGTATCCCGGATCGTTCACATCGGGGCTCATGCTGGCGGTTCGGTTAGTTGGTCCGATGGAACCTGCCACAAATCTCGGTTGGTTTGGGTTTTTAGCGGTGAATTCATCAGCGACTTCTTTGGCAATTTTTGCCGATTGGAAGTTGAGTTCGTACACCAAATCTTCTAAATGATAATCGGCCATTCCGATGGTGGTTCCCGAGAAGGTATTGGTTTCTACAATATCGGCACCGGCTTCAAAATATTGAGCGTGCACATCGCGGATAGCTTGCGGTTGGGTAATCGACAATAGATCGTTGTTTCCTTTTAGGGAATGTGGAAAATCCTTGAAACGTTCGCCTCGAAAATCTTCTTCGGAGAAGTTGTAGCGTTGCAACATGGTTCCCATGGCTCCGTCTAGAACGAGGATTTTGTGTTGGATGGCCTCTTGTATCTTTGACATATTCGTTTTTTCTCGCTTTGCTATTTCGTGCAGAGCATTTTTGATTCGTTATTTTGAAATCGGGACGTTGTGTGCTAGCCCTGATGGGAACGGCATCCTTTTTTGCCGGTCTTCGGCACAAAAGATACAGTGTACAGCAGGCGCAAACGTGGTTTTGAAAAACCCAACGTGGTGCTTCTAAAAAATAAAATGGTTATCGGAAAGGAGAAAAAATCTCGTGGTTATCTGTCCGCTACTGCGGTAGAATGTAGCACCTTCTTTAGAGATAAAGGGTTGCTAAGCTTTCAACGGGTCTAATCCCTCTGGCTTTCGTGATAACGATCATTATGTTTAAGAACAATGCAAAGTAAGGGAATAGAATTGGTTTTTGCAACTGCTTTTAAAAAAATAAAACCTACAACGTTGTAGTGGTTGTAGGTTTTGTTGGGGATGGTATGTTGGTGGTTTCAAACTACAACCAAACGGCTTCTTTGATTTTTATTTTTTCGGCAATTTTGAATATATCAGTTAAGATTCCTCGAGCGGTTACTTCTTTTCCCGCTCCGGCACCTTGAATTACGATCGGGTTTTTCCCGTAGGATTTAGTGTAAATCTCGATGAGATTGTCGGTGCCTTGGAGTTGCCCTAATGGGGAATTCTTAGGTTCGGATATTAATTTGACTTCTAGTTTTTGGGTATCCAAATTCAATTCGCCAATGTAGCGTAGCACGTGGTTTTCCTTTTGCGTGAGTTTGGCAATTTTGAAGGGTTTGTCGAGCCAACTTTTGCTAGCGTTGTAATCGGCTTTGGAATTGGATTCATTAAGATTGGGAAGCAAAAGAGATTCCGTTTGAATATCGGAAAAGGCGACTTTTAGATCGAGTTCACGAGCTAAAATTAGTAATTTTCGGGCTACGTCGTTACCGGATAAATCTTGTCTGGAATCGGGTTCAGTGTAGCCAAATTTTTCAGCGTCTTGTAAAATTTTAGAAAACGGAAGTTCTTCTTGCCCAAACCGATTGAAAATATAGCTTAACGAACCCGAGAACACGCCTCTAATTTTAGTGATTTTATCACCCGCTAAATGCAATTCTTGGAGCGTGTTGATTACTGGTAAAGCAGCACCAACATTGGTTTCGTAGAGAAAGTTTTTATCAAAAGCTCTTAAGTTCTCTCGAATTTCATTGTAGAACTCTTGCGTTAGCGTATTGGCGGTTTTATTGGCTGCAACGATATCGAATCCGTTTTGGATTAGCGGAATGTAGGACTTCACTAATTCGGAACTTGCTGTAGCATCTACAGCTATTAAGTTTTCGAAGTTTTGAGTTTTGGCAAACGCAATGATATCTTCGATGTGATACGGAATGGCGAGTTTGGCGAAGTTGGCTTCCCAAGCATTTTTGACGCCTTCTTTTTCAAAAAAAGCGATGGTAGAATTGGTGATTATTGGAAATCGCAAATCGATATTTCTTTTTTCTTTGAAGAATTGTTGGCTTTCGAGTGCTTGTTTGATTAAGGCACTTCCAACGTTACCGATTCCGAATAGGACTACATTTATTCTAAGCGTTGACATGTTGTGTTTGTTTTTCTTTGTTAAAAATGGGATTGATGATTTGCGCCAATTGGTCGAATTCGATTAAGAATGCATCGTGACCGTGAATGGATTTGATTTCGTGGTAAAACACATTGGACTTGGTTTGATGCAATTCGGAATACGTTTCCCGATTTTCATCCGCAATGAAGAACAAATCAGTATCAACGGCTATGATGTAAATGTTGGATTGAATGGCATTGGCTATTGATACAAAATCAGTTTTGTTTTTAGTGATATCAATCGTTTTTAGCAAATGGTTCATCAATTTATACGAAGCCAATCGAAAGCGATTTTGCAATTTGAATCCGTGGCTTAACAACCAATTTTCAATTTGAAATACGTTTTGAATTTCGGTTTCTTTCCGATTGAATTTTCGTTTTAGAGATTGAGGTGTTCGGTACAAAAGCATGGCGTGCAAGCGTGCGTCTGCAATTGGGTCGTCTGAGTTATTTAGAATTTGATCTTGCACTAACACGTTGGCAATAACCCAATCGGTCGCTTTCCAATCGGTGGCAATTGGAATTAGATTTCTAATTTTCTTGGGTTGGAGCGCGGCCATTTCCCACGCAATTCCGCCGCCTAAACTTCCTCCAATGACTGCAAAAAGCGATTGGATTTGTAGCAACTCTATCCCTTGCCAAAACAGAGCGGCAACATCTTTAGCGGTAATGTCTTTGTAGTTGAAAATTAGATTTTCATAGTGGTTGTCAAATCCGTTTCCTGGAATATTAAAGGCCAAAACTGTAAAATACTTGGTGTCTATAATTTTATCGTCTCCAATTAAATCGGCCCACCAACCGTTTTCTCCTGTAACATTGGAATTTCCAGTTAAAGCATGATTGACTAAAACTACAGGTGCGTCTCCCAATTTTTGTCCAAAAATCTGGTAGAAAAGCGACACTTCGTTTAAGGCAATATCTTTTTCCAGTTCCCATTTTTGGATTCTTATTTTATTTAAGTTTTTCATAGCAATTTCATTTAAAACATTATTTTGGAGCTACCGGAAGTCTTTTTTAAAAACTGCCTTTGGTCGAGGGCAAGTCGCCAAAGACAGTTTTAGCAAACAAAAAACCTGGCAAAATTCTTATACTAATTGTGGATTTTTAATGTTTTCAAATACCGCTTTCAGATCGGCTTTTAAGTCTTCAATATCTTCTAAACCAACGGATAGCCGGATTAAATCTTTGGTCACTCCCGTTGCAATTTGTTCGGCATCGCTTAGCTGTTGATGTGTTGTGCTAGTTGGATGGATAATTAGTGATTTAGTATCACCGATGTTGGCCAAAAGCGAGAATAATTTCGTTTGATCCGCTACTTTTTTAGCGGCTTCGAATCCACCTTTTAGTCCAAAAGTGACTACACCACTTTGTCCTTTTGGTAAATATTTCTGTCCCAATTCATAGTATTTGCTCGATTTCAATCCTGGATAATTTACCCAAGCCACATCGTCTTGAGCTTCCAACCATAGGGCTAAAGCCAAAGCATTTTCGCTGTGCTTTTGAATTCGAATGGGTAAGGTTTCTAAACCTTGAATGATTTGAAACGCATTGAACGGACTTAGTGCCGCGCCAAAATCGCGCAATCCTTCGATTCTAACTTTGGCTATGAAGGCGGCGTTTCCAAGTGCTTCTGTATACACCAACCCGTGATACCCTGCTGATGGTTCTGTGAATTCTGGGAATTTCCCATTGCTCCAATCAAACGTTCCGGCATCTATAATGGCACCGCCTAACGAAGTTCCGTTTCCGGAAATGTATTTGGTTAACGAGTGGATTACGATGTTGGCTCCGTATTGAATTGGGTTTAACAAATACGGCGATGGTACAGTATTATCGACAACAAAAGGCACTTTGAACGCTTTGGCTTCATCGGCTATTGCTTTCAAATCCAATACATCCAATTTTGGGTTTCCAAGTGTTTCGGCGAAAAATACTCGAGTATTTTCTTTTGCGGCTTTGGTGAAATTTTCAGGATTCGAAGGGTCAACAAACGTTGTCGTAATTCCTAATCTAGGCAAAGTCACATTCAATAAGTTGTAAGTCCCACCATACAAACTATTGGACGCTACAATATGATCGCCTGATTTTAGAAGTACTAGTAATGCGGTTGTTAATGCGGCGGTTCCTGAGGCAGTGACTACAGCTCCTATTCCGCCTTCTAATGCCGCAAGCCGTTGCTCTAGAATGTCGTTGGTGGGATTGTTTAGACGGGTGTAGATAAATCCGGCTTCGGCCAAACCAAATAAATTGGCGGCGTGTTCGGAGTTGTTAAACACATAAGATGTGGTTTGATAAATTGGGACAGCTCTGGTTCCTGCGTTTTTAGTAACGTCGTGTCCTGCGTGCAATGCATTGGTTGCGAATTTAGGTGTGCTCATGATACTTAATTTTTAGATTTATGAATTACGATTTTTAAAATTTCAGAAGGGTGTTAAATGAAAAAAGCCCTTTTGGATGGCTTACCAAAAGGGCTTATAGAAAACTATAACAAAGATTACTCTTTCACTTTCGGCAATAGCAGGGTGGGATGCAACAGTTGTGCATCATACAGATCATCATCATTTTTTGTGCTATGGTAGAATTCATGTTTTCGTTTTTGTGCTTTGTGATCAGAATTTAAATTCAGGACATAAAAAAACCCCTGCGGTTAGCAGAGGTTCGATTGTATATATTTTAAAAATTAAAATTATGCAATAGCGTGCTCTGCGGATTTTTCCGGCATCATGCAACACATATGGCAAACTGTTAATTTCATTTTTATTTCTTTTTGATGGTACAAACTTGAGAACATTTTTTTAATTGACCAAACAAAATTTCAAAATTTAACATTAAAAAAAATACGGAGCATAAAAAAACCTGTTCCAAATTGAAACAGGTTTTACAATATTTTCAAAAAAAATATTGCTTATTTTTTGATGAATTTTGTAGTTCCTACACCTTGACTATTAGTAACTTTCAAGAAGTAAACTCCTGCATTCAAGTCCCCAATATTAATTTGTGTATTGGCAACTCCATTTACATTTACAGATTTAACAACTCTTCCATTCAAATCAGTTACTTGAACTTGATTTAAAGTAGTGTTGTTTTTGTTTGAAATGTTGATTACGTTATCAGCAGGGTTTGGATAAACTGCGAAATTTTGAGCGAAGAATGAATCAGTACTCAAAGGACGGTCAATAGAAACAGTATCAAGACCAATGATGTCAGAGTTGTTTCCTGTTGGACCTCCGTCAGTTACATAATATCTAAATCCTAATTTCACTTCCGTTGGACCTGTAAGACCCGTAACAGTGTAAGAATATTGTCCCCATGCTGTTGGGTAAGACGTTAAATCTAACGCTGGATTTACCGCAACTGCTAAAGTTGTAAAATCTCCTAAATCAGCTGCTCCCGTTGAAGGATTTGAAGTGAAAGCACCGTTTGTGCTCAATCTTAACTCCAAATTATCCGCATAGTTTGCATTACCATCAGGAGAATTGAATCCAATTCTTGTGTAGAATGAAATCACATCCCCATTGTCTACAACAACTGTAGGGCTAATCAACCAATTGCTGATAATTCCAGCTCCAGTTGTACTGTTGAAATTCACCAAGATGAAAGAAGTTGCACCACCTGCTTGAGCGCCACCTGCAAATGTAGTAGTAGGTGCTGTAGCAGGAATAGTCCAAACTGATGCCCCTAGTGGCGCACTTTGATTGGTTCTTGCCCATCCTGCAGCATCCATAGCAGCAGTAGTTCCATCAAAACCAAAGTTAAAAAGATTTTGTGCTTGTGCTGTGCTTAAAGCCAACACTAAAGAAAAAGAAAGTAATAGTTTTTTCATAATTTTTATTTTTATTGTTCTGTGGCAAAAATATAAAAAAAGAACAATAAAAAATTTTTTTTTCTAATCAAAAATGGTTTCATACATTTGCACTCGAAAACTAAGAGGAGAAATTTGTACTGATTGCAACCTCTGATGCTTATGAAACTATAAGCGTCAAAAAAATGCTAAAGCAGAATCTCTCTTCTTTAGTTGTTTAGCAATCTTTTTCTCGTTTAATTAATTTAATATCATACAATTATTATGGCTTATTTATTTACGTCAGAATCGGTTAGCGAAGGACATCCAGACAAAGTTGCGGATCAAATTTCAGATGCATTAATCGACAATTTCTTGGCCTTTGATGCTACTTCCAAAGTGGCCTGCGAAACTTTAGTAACCACTGGTCAAGTAATATTGGCTGGCGAAGTAAAATCAAATACGTATCTGGATGTTCAACAAATTGCACGTGATGTCATCAAAAAAATAGGATATACGAAAAGTGAGTACATGTTTGAGGCCAATTCTTGTGGAATTCTTTCTGCCATTCACGAACAATCTTCTGACATCAATCAAGGTGTAGAACGAGCTAATCCTGAAGACCAAGGAGCCGGAGATCAAGGAATGATGTTTGGTTATGCTACTAACGAAACCGAAAACTACATGCCATTGGCTTTAGATCTTTCTCATGCCCTTTTGATAGAATTGGCCAACTTAAGAAGAGAAAATGCAGAAATCAAGTATTTACGTCCCGACGCTAAATCACAAGTAACGTTGGAGTACTCTGACGACAATAGACCCGTTCGTATTGATGCTATCGTTATCTCAACACAACACGATGATTTTGACGAGGAAGCAAAAATGTTGGCAAAAATCAAAACCGATTTAGTGTCTATTTTAATTCCAAGAGTTAAAGCCAAATACCCTGAATATGCTCATTTATTCAACGATAAGATTCAATACCATATTAACCCAACGGGGAAATTCGTAATCGGAGGACCACATGGAGATACGGGACTTACAGGAAGAAAAATTATTGTAGATACCTACGGAGGTAAAGGAGCTCATGGTGGCGGTGCTTTTTCTGGAAAAGATCCAAGTAAAGTCGACCGAAGTGCGGCGTACGCAACGCGTCATATCGCAAAGAACCTAGTTGCCGCTGGTGTCGCTGATGAAATATTAGTTCAAGTTTCTTACGCTATTGGTGTTGCACAACCAATGGGGATTTTCATTGATACTTATGGCACTTCTAAAGTTGATTTGACTAATGGTGAAATCGCTAAAAAAGTGGAAGCTATCTTTGATATGCGTCCTTATTTTATCGAGCAACGTTTGAAATTAAGAAATCCAATCTATAGTGAAACCGCTGCTTATGGACACATGGGCCGCAAACCTGAAACGGTAACAAAAACGTTTAGTGCTCCGGGTGGACAAGAAAAAACAGTAACGGTAGATTTATTTACTTGGGAAAAATTAGATTATGTAGATCAAGTGAAAGCTGCTTTCGGACTTTAGTCTGAAATTTCAATCATAACGCTAGTAACAGAAAACCTGACTTTTTAAGTCGGGTTTTTTTATTATGAAAATGCACCAGTAAAATAATTGATCGTCCTCGTAACGAACTGTTGTGATAAATTGTAAATTAGCCTTTATGAAAAAAATTCTGCTGTTCCTTTTTGTCGTAAGTACAGCCTTTGGGCAAGATCAAAAAATAAGAGTCGTCAAAGAGCAATCTTTTGAATTGCTTGCTGATACTTTCTTGGGATACGATTCTTTAGGCGCACTATATTACGTTAAGAACAATGAGCTCACCAAAAAATTGGATCATAAAGTTTGGAACTATAAAAATCTAAGTTTAGGAAAAATTGCAAAAGTTGACTTTCAGAACCCGTTAAAAATTGTAGTCTTTTACGAAAATTTCAATAGCGTTATCTTATTGGATAATCAATTGAGTGAATCATTGAAGATCAATTGGAATGACAGTGCTACACCAGTAGTGGCAACCGCCGTTGGTTTAGCATTCGGAAACCGTCTATGGGTTTATAACAGTTCAACGCAACAAGTGGGATTGTACGATTATTTAAACAAAGAATACCAAACGATTACAACACCATTTCCGAATTCGGTTCGGTTTTATCAATCCGACTTCAATACTTTTTTTTGGATGGACGACCAAGGTAACGGCAAGTTTTGTGATATCTATGGAAAAGTAATTTCTTTTGGAAAATTAACCCGCGTGGATCAGTTTCAAATGGTTACAAAGACTGATTATTTTTTTAAAAGAGACCAATTACTTTATTTTTATTGCAACAAATTAGATAAAACTTTCGGAATCGAAATTGCCGAAAAAACCTTTGAAAATTTTTACTATAAAGAGCAAATTTTATCTATTTTTACAAACCAAGGAATTACGAATTATAAAATCAAATTACCATAATGCACATAGCAGTAGCAGGAAACATCGGCGCGGGAAAAACAACATTGACTAGATTATTAGCAAAACATTTTAAATGGGAACCTCATTTTGAAGACGTAGTTGACAATCCATATTTGGATGATTTTTACCATCAGATGGAGCGCTGGTCTTTTAACTTGCAGATTTATTTCTTGAACAGTCGTTTTCGCCAAGTTTTGCAAATACGAGAAAGTGGCAAAAAAATCATTCAAGACCGAACTATCTATGAAGACGCTCACATTTTTGCGCCAAACTTACATGCTATGGGATTAATGACGAATCGGGATTTTGAAAACTACAAATCGCTTTTTGAATTGATGGAATCCTTGGTAGAAGCTCCGGATATGTTGATTTATTTACGCAGTTCCATTCCGAATTTAGTTTCTCAAATTCACAAGCGCGGTCGCGAATATGAAAACTCAATTTCCATTGATTACCTAAGCCGTTTGAACGAACGCTACGAAGCTTGGATTCATACTTATACCAAAGGACGGCTATTAATTATTGACGTAGATAATATTGATTTTGTAAACAATCCTGAAGATTTAGGAATGATCTTGAATAAAATTGATGCTGAATTAAACGGTTTATTTTAACAAGTTTTACATGCCAACATAAAAAAACCACAATTAACGTTGTGGTTTTTTTGTTTTACAGTGCCTCGAATCGCTTTCTGAATTTTTCAATTTGACGACGGTGTCTTGCCACATGAACGATAGCATGTTCCATCATTTGCTCGATATCATAAACTTGACCCCAAGACGATTTTATTTTTTTATCCTCGTCAAACTCTTCGATGTCTTCGTCATGAATTTTTTCAAAAGTTAGTGTAGTATAAACAAATAAAGAATCCAACTCTTCCTGATATTTTTCTACAGAATTGTACAATCCTTTTCGAACAAACTCATGATGTTGTTTTGTTACTTTCCGGATATAGCCGCAATAAGCATAGCCCGAATTTACAACATGAGTCAAAATGGATTGAACAGAACGACATTCTGGATTTGCAGTTGTAGAATCTACGATTGTAGATAAGTCGGAAAAGGAAATTCCCTCCATTGCCCTTTTTAAGGCTTGCAACACGGTATAGTATTCCGAAAGTAATGCATTGACAGCATTCTTACTTTGCGTTTCCTTCATGGTTTTTACTTGTGGTTCTAAATTAGGAACCACCAGGGCCAAATATACTTTTAAATAAAATACCGTTTTTCAATTGCAAAATTAGATATTAACGAAAAAAACCTCTAAACTGTTGAAAAACAATTGTTCTAGAAACAAAAAAAGAGGAAGTCTAGTTCCTCTTTTTACAACTTCAAAAAGCATTTTTTTATAAATTCAAAATTACATATTCTAATATATAAATTGTATTTCCAATATTTCCGCTGGCATGGTTATGAAAAGTCGTGAAATAAATAGACCCGCAATTCCCTGAATTAGTGCAATCACCAATAGAATCGCCGTGGGCTTGATGTTCGGGCCATTCGCTAGCATCGATGGAAATGGTTACTGATTCCGTAGCTGAAATTTTATGGCAAATCGTCATCCAATTGTCGCCACCAGAAACGCCCACTCCTTCTGAAACGGTGCCACCACAAAAATGGTTCGTCTTAATCATTAGGGGTTTGCTTGTGGCAGGATCAGTCACCAAGACATCCCAAAAAGTGGGATCGTAACTCTCTACTTTTTCCCAAGCCACTAAGTCATAAACAATGTCTAATGTTGAAAAGCCAAGAGCTGTAGCCAAATCTGAATTGCTAATTTGAGCTCCAGTTATGGTAGATGCGACCCCATTTGCTTTTGTGCAAAGTTTATCGTCTGGAATAAAGCCTCCTGCCTCGCCGCATTGGTTAGAGTGATAGGCACCTCCTGTGAGATAAGCTACAGACCAATCGGACGCGTAAATACTTCCTCCATTGGTAACAAAATTAGCGAGGTTAATGTCAACCGCAGGTCGGTTAGATCCGAGTCTATCGGCACCACAATTTAAGAAGACAATATCGTACTGCGACACTATGCTGTAATTCTCTAAGTCGTTACTAGTTATTGCTTCAATGGTATATCCAAGACTGGTTACTATATCTTGGATGTTGTCGTAACTACCGACCACATAAGCCATTCTTGCCACTTGATCCAGTCTGGTTAGTGCCGGCTCGATGGCTATTGATTGATTTTTTGCAACGGTTACAGGGATTGTGGTTCTAAAATTTGCACCACCACCGGTTTGAATTTGTAATTTTCTATTGCCAATGGGTGCTTTCAATGAAAAATTTCCATTGGCATCCGTATGTGTGGTATAAATCTCACTCTTATCATTAAATGTAAATACCAAGGCGCCTCCAACGGGTTTCTGTCCGTTCTTCACCATCACTTTTCCGGTGATGGTACCTGTGGCAATTGCAGTGGATTGCGGTGGTATTACTTCGTCTTTATTACAACTAACTACAAAAAAAGTGGCAGTAACTAAAAGAAATAGTATTGACTTTACTTTCATGGCTTTCAAATTTAAGATTTATGTTTAAGAAAAATACAGTATCAAAAATAGCCTTTTTAATATTATAATTGTTAATTAATAACAAAATTTGCAATATTACCATTAAAACACCTTATTAATCTTATCTAGAAGAAGTTAAAGCTGAAGATTCAAAATCAAAAAAAAGCCCCATCTTACTAAAAAGATGGGGCTTTTGAAAATTGAATTGGAACGCTTATTTCAGCGCATCCACTTTAGCTTTTACCTCTGCCTCTGTCCCTTCAAACGTTTCAGTTGCTGATTTTCCGCCAACAGTGGTTGTTACGGTAGCTTTAGATTTTCCATTCGTATTCGTAATTTCAACACGTACATCTTTAGTTGCTGTACCCATTGCTGCTTCTTTCTTAGCACAACAAGATTTTGTTTCTGATGCCACGAATTTTCCATCAGCATCATAGTGAGACAAACAAGCTTCTTTTTGTTCAGGTGAACATTTCAGACTGTCGCACATAGCAGCACATTGTTCTTTGGTCATTGTAGCGCATTTGCTCATATCGCATTTGCCCATCATATCGCCAGAACATTCCATTTTCATTTCCATTTTCACTACTTTCATAGCATCACCATGACTTCCGTTTCCTAAAATTGGAGCGATTACCAATCCAATCAAACAAGTTAATTTGATTAAGATGTTCATTGATGGACCTGAGGTATCTTTAAATGGATCTCCAACAGTATCTCCAGTTACCGCTGCTTTGTGCGCATCAGAACCTTTGTAAGTCATTTCACCATTAATCATAACTCCAGCTTCGAATGATTTCTTAGCATTATCCCAAGCACCACCAGCATTGTTCTGGAACACAGCCCAAAGTACACCTGAAACGGTAACTCCAGCCATATAACCTCCTAGCATTTCGGCAATCAATTGGTTGTTATCTGCATAAACTAATTTCCCTAACAATACAATTGCAATTGGGAAACCAATTGTCATGATCCCTGGCAACATCATTTCACGCAATGCTGCTTTAGTAGAAATTTCCACACATTTACCATATTCTGGTTTTCCAGTTCCTTCCATGATTCCTGGAATTTCTTTGAACTGACGACGTACTTCGTACACCATATCCATAGCTGCTTTTCCAACAGAATTCATTGCCAAAGCAGAGAATACTACTGGTATCATTCCACCTACAAACAACATTGCTAAAACCGGTGCTTTAAAGATGTTGATTCCGTCAATTCCTGTAAACGTTACATAAGCTGCAAATAATGCTAACGAAGTTAATGCTGCCGAAGCGATTGCAAAACCTTTTCCAGTTGCTGCAGTAGTATTTCCAACAGAATCCAAGATATCGGTTCTTGTACGAACTTCCTTAGGCAATTCGCTCATTTCGGCGATTCCACCAGCATTATCTGAAATTGGTCCGAAAGCATCGATTGCTAATTGCATCGCCGTTGTAGCCATCATAGCTGACGCAGCCAAAGCCACACCATAGAAACCAGCAAAAGCATAAGAAGACCAGATAGCTGCAGCGAACAATAATACCGTTGGGAACGTAGAGATCATACCTGTCGCTAAACCAGCGATTACGTTAGTTCCAGCACCAGTTGATGATTTTTGCACGATTGCCAAAACTGGTTTTGTACCCAATCCTGTGTAGTATTCTGTCACTGAAGAAATAGCGCCACCAACAATCAAACCTACGATGGTAGCATAAAACACTCTCATAGAAGAAATGTCTTTTAACCCTTCTCCAAAGAATCCCATTTTCATGGTTTCTGGCAACATCATTTTTACCAAGAAGTAACAAGCGATAGCGGTTAAAGCAATAGAAACCCAGTTTCCAATGTTTAATGCTTTTTGAACTTGTGCTTCTTTTGCATTATCGTCGGTAATTTTCACCAACATCGTACCGATGATGGAGAATAAGATTCCGAAACCAGCGATTGCCATTGGCAACAAGATTGGTCCGATTCCACCGAAAGCATCTTGAATGCTTCCACCCATGTCTTTAATGACATAGTTTCCTAATACCATTGCGGCTAAAACCGTAGCTACATACGAACCGAACAAATCGGCACCCATTCCGGCAACGTCACCTACGTTATCTCCAACGTTATCTGCAATAGTTGCCGGGTTCCGTGGATCATCTTCTGGAATACCTGCTTCTACTTTACCTACTAAGTCGGCACCTACGTCAGCGGCTTTGGTATAAATACCACCACCTACTCTGGCGAACAAAGCGATTGATTCTGCTCCAAGAGAGAATCCTGCTAAGGTTTCCAGCACTATGGTCATGTCTTCAGTTGAAGACCAAGTTCCGTGCATGAAAATATTGAAGAATATAATGAAGAAAGTAGTTAACCCTAAAACGGCCAAACCTGCAACACCCAATCCCATTACTGTTCCACCTCCGAAAGAAACTTTCAAAGCTTGTGGCAAACTAGTACGGGCGGCTTGTGTAGTTCTAACATTGGTTTTGGTTGCAATTTTCATCCCCATATTTCCAGCTAGAGCTGAAAAGAAAGCACCGAAAATAAAGGCAACTACAATTAAAATATCTGTTTTAACGCCTGGTAAAAAAGTAATTCCAGCCAATACAACACTAGCTCCTACTACGAAGATAGCCAACAATTTGTATTCTGCTTTAAGGAACGCCAAGGCACCTTCATAGATGTAATCTGAAATTTCTTTCATTTTTCCATCACCAGCGTCTTGTTTTAATACCCAAGCTCTTTTGAATGCCATAAAAAGCAATCCAATTAATGCCATAACAATAGGCACATAAATCATCATTGATTCCATAAATTTAAAATGTTTGTTATAAATTTTATCGGGTGCAAAAATAACAAAATTTTAAGAACTATTGCAACATGTGGCATTTTATAAAAAACAAATTTGCTAATTTTCTATAGCTATTAGATTTTGTTTCTTTTTTTTAGGTAATAATGCCAGATTGTAAAAGAGGCGATAGTTCTATAGGGTTTCCAATTTTCAGAAATAGCGGCCATGGCTTCGGGAGTGTCGCATTGGTATAATTCCTTTAGTGTGTTTTTGATGGCAATGTCTCCTAGCGGAACGATATCGGGGGCTTGCAAGCAAAACATGAGGTAGACTTCGATCGACCAGTTGCCTACTCCTTTAATTGTTACCAGTTCTTTTCGGATTTGGGCTTCTGATTTTTGGGTAAAGGAATCGAAATCCAATTCCTTGGAAATAACTTTGGTAGCTAAGTCTTTTAGGTAGCTGGTTTTTTGACGGGAAACACCACAAGCGCGGAATTCTGTTTCCGAACCAGCAATCATCATTTCAGGCGTAATGCCTCCGAAGTGGTTGTGCAGTTTGTCATAGCAAGCTTTCGCCGATGCAATCGAAACCTGTTGTTCTAAGATTATGTGGCACATGGAAGCGAATCCTTCGTCTCGTTTTTGAATGATTGGATGCCCAAAATTAGCCAGGATCAACGCTAAGGTTTTGTCTTTGGTTGCTAGGAAGTCGAGGATTTGTTGCATAACCGATACGTATTAGCCCAGATGGTAGCGGCATCTCCCGACGCAGTCGGGAATATAGCGGACAGCTGGAAATAGCTCCTAAGAAAGCGGATGGCTTCTAGAAATAAAATCCGAAGGATCCTTTTACTGTAAATTTATTAGCATCGGGTGCGTTCAGGTAATTGCCTCGCCAAGAGAAATCGATTCGGAACACTTTGAAAATGTTTCCAATTCCGGCGCTGTATTCCCAATAAGCTTTTTCAGGTGCTTTGTACACCAACCCTGATGCGTTGATGGCTTTGTTTTGATCGGAAACGGTTCCGTAAACGGCTCGTACTCCTATGATTTCTCTCCAATTTAGCTTTCGTAAGAAGGGCACCCGGGCGAAAACTTTACCTTGGAAGTTATGATTCCACTGCATGGTCGCGTATTCGTCGGTGACAAACTCATAGAAATTCAGGTTGTTGAACGTATTTTCAATCGAGAAATACGTTTGATTTCCAGGGACAATACTTAACAATCCTAAAGGCACTTTTCCATAAGTTTTCCCTAATTCTACAATGAAATTAGATCGTCCTATTGCTCCAATAATAACGGGTTGTTTGTAGTACAATTGGATTTTTTCATATTGAAAATCGCTATTGAACGCGCCTTTGAACCCGTGACTGTAATTGATAAAGAAGCGGCTAAACGGATTGTCTACATCGCTGCGTTCTACGCCGTATCCGATGGTTTTGCGTTTGGGAGTGTATTCTACTTGGAAGTTGGCTTCCGATTGTTTGACGTCGCTTTTGGTGATGGTTTTCGCGGCATCGACATAATAGTCTAGGCTAAAAGTGGGCGATGCAGACACTAAGGTTCGGTAGGAAAACCCGGTTTGGAAGGTTAGGTTTTTTATCGGTTCCATTTCCACGGCCACATTGGAGAGATTGATATTGGTCAATTTCCCGTTGCTTCCCGTGGTGAACAATGACGACGATGCAAAACTTCTTCCTAGAACGTCATTGGTCGAGGTGAGACTGGCTCCAATTTGCTCGACATCTCGGCGATTTCCTGCGGAAACGATGATTCGATTTTTCTTGTCGACCATCCATTTTCCGGAGAGACCGTATTTGAATTTGTTGTCTTTGAAACCGTAGGCGGTGTAGCCTTGCAAACGCCACGGGTCATTGGGACCGAAATATGTTCTACCCCCTGTTCGCAAACGAATTCCCTCGACTTCATTGTAGCCCACGGAGGAAAAGATGGGCCCGTAATCTAGGTGCCCAATCGGAATAAAGCCACTACCTAGTATGGATACTAGGTTGTAGAGTTGTTGAAACTTCTTGACGGTTTTTAGCGTGTCGAGCATTTTGTAGACGCCCAATTCGTCTTTGGTGAGTTTCTCAAAACGGTTTTCATTCCAATAGTCGTTGGAGCGCGCGTAGACTTCGTTGTCGATATAATTGACTTCGTCTTTGTAAAACGCTTTTGGTTTTGGTTTGTTGAATTCGTGGTTTCGGAAATAGGTCGTTCTTTTTCCGTAAACCCCTTTGGATTTCTCCTTTTTATTGAGCGCGAAATCGGACATCATGTAATCTTTGGTCAATAAGAAAACGGAATCGTTCATGACTTCAAATTCTTGTTCAATATAAATGTCCTTTACCCAGTTGATGTTGGCACTTTTGGTCACTGCCATATTGATGGTCTTGATGGCCCAAGTGGAATCGTTTACCCAAAAGTCGCCTTTAAAGGTAAGTTCGTTTTTACGTCGTGGGTAGAACACAATATTGTAGCACCATTTTTTATCGATGTAAGCACTATCGGTAAGGACGTAGTTGTAGACGTCGATTCCGGTTCTAGAGAGCGGACTGGTGAAACTCTTATCAAAAAACGTGATGTAGTTGTTGTAGATATTGTAATCGGCGTACAAGTCTTTGATGAAGGCGATGAGTTGTTGGTTGGAATCGAAGCCGGAATTCTTATTGGCTTTTAGAATTTCTTTGACTTTCTTTTGCACGTTGTCGCCGTAGACGTCGGATAGCGCTTCGTTGATAAAAATAGGCAAGTAGGTTTTTCCGGTAATCTTGGAGGTATCGACTTGGTTGAAGATAAATTCCATGCCTTTGAAAATTTTCTTTTTCATGTAGGCACTATCGATGGTATTCATATCAAACTCGACTTTCTCGTATTTTTCCATTTGATACTGTTGGAACATATTCAAGCCATTCTTTCTTTTTCTAGCCCAAATTTTACGAAGAATCTCAAGTGCTGGATTGTTCTTTTTGGAGGTTTTGCCGCTATACACGACTACCTCTTGAAGCTTTTTCCCTTCGCTCAATGTGACTTTAAAATCATAATTCACTGCTTTCGGCAGGGGCACTTCTTTGGTATCAAAACCGACAAACGAAACTAAAAGGGCTGTATAGGTATTGGCTGATTCGATATAAAAATGGCCATCTTCATTGCTGACGGTTCCTTGATTGGAGTTCTTAAACACGATATTTGCATAGGGAACCGGTTGGTTATCATTGTCTACGACAATCCCACTTACTTTGGTTTGCGCCACTACTACTTGTGTTAGGAAAATCACCAACACTAAAAAAAGATTCTTTTTCATAAGCTAAAAAAACTTCACCAAATAGCTCTGATGAAGTTTCAAATATAGGGATTTAGATTTTTAGACTCTTGAATTTTTAGGGTCACCAACTGTTAAATTTTACCGATGGCACTCTGGCAATCCAAAAATATAGGCTTCTAACAATTTATTTGTACATTACTTTTTTAACGGCTTTCACTACATCGCTAGCATTTGGCAACCATTCTTTTAGTAAAGTTGGTGAATAGGGTGCTGGCGTATCGGCTGTTGTAATTCTTTGGATGGGTGCGTCTAAGAAATCGAAAGCGCGCTCTTGCACGATATAAGTGATTTCGGAAGCAACACTGGCAAACGGCCAAGCTTCTTCTAGCACTACTAGACGGTTGGTTTTTTTAACGGACTTTAGAATCGCATCGTAATCCATAGGACGTACGGTTCTTAGGTCGATAATTTCGCAAGAGATTCCTTCTTTTGCTAATTCATCCGCTGCTATGTGAGCTTCTTTGATGATTTTTCCAAACGATACGATGGTTACATCGGTTCCTTCTCTTTTGATATCGGCCACACCTAGAGGGATGGTGTACTCGCCTTCTGGCACTTCGCCTTTATCGCCGTACATTTGTTCCGATTCCATAAAAATTACGGGATCATTATCGCGGATGGCTGCTTTTAGCAAACCTTTGGCATCGTATACGGTTGATGGCACTACTACTTTCAAACCAGGCGTATTGGCGAACCAATTTTCAAACGCTTGGGAGTGTGTAGCTCCTAATTGCCCGGCAGAAGCGGTTGGGCCTCTGAAAACCATTGGCATTGGGAATTGTCCTGCTGACATTTGGCGCATTTTGGCTGCGTTGTTGATAATCTGGTCGATTCCAACTAAAGAAAAGTTGAAGGTCATGTATTCAACAATAGGACGACAGCCGTTCATGGCCGATCCTACTGCTATTCCGGCAAAACCAAGTTCGGCAATAGGCGTATCGATGACTCTTTTCGGACCGAATTCGGCCAACATGCCTTTGGAGGCTTTATAAGCACCGTTGTATTCCGCCACTTCTTCACCCATTAAATAGATGGTTTCGTCGCGGCGCATTTCTTCGCTCATTGCTTCGCAAATGGCCTCTCTAAATTGTATCGTTCTCATATCAAGTTTTCTTTGTATCAATTTTGGATAGCAAAAGTAAAAATTTAATTTAGATTTTTAGATTTTTAGATTGGTAGATTTTCAAAAAATGAAGGGGAAACGACCGATAACGTTTGAGTAGGCCATACGAATCCAACCCGATGGCTTGGTATCCGACGGAAAGTGTCCACCTAGTAAGCAATCGGTAGCTGTACATGTTATACCACTTTGCTACGGCTTTGGTAGCAGCCCGTAGTGGCTTTGTATTGGGTCTTCTATTACCAAAATACGCTATATATACGCTATATATACGCTATATATACGCTATATATACGCTATATATACGCTATATATATACTATGAATATGTTGTAAATACTATTTTATGACCTTTGAAAAACGCTATTGTGGGTAAGCGATGGTGCAGCGATCCCGTGATGTTTGGCGACTTCCTTATCATAAACACTTGCTTTTTCGCTATGTTCTAGGGCTGCTTTGGCGCTTTCATCGGCTTGGAGTTTTTCACCGCCGGCATGGTATTTTGCGGCTTCGAGATGGAATTTGGCGGCTTCTTGATGTTCTTCCGCTGCATTTTTATGGCTTTCGATAATTTTCATTTCTGCTTCGTTGGGAGTGCTCATGATTTTTGTTTTTTAGTTTTCTTCTTTGTTTTCTTCTAGGTCGTTGTGGTTGTCACCGCCGATACTGTAGCCGTTGTTTTCTTCGTCTTCGCTGCCGTTATTTTCTTGCTCGTCGTCCAATTCGGAACCGGGAATGTCTAAGTCGGTGCCCGATTTGTCTTGCTTGAAATTTTTCTCATTGAACTTCCCGTCGTTGGCGTGAGATGCCTTAGTTTTGGAAATATCTTCAGGATCGATTTCGGTTTCTTCCTTATCGGTGTTGTAGATATCTTCGCTGGGTGGATAGATCTGATTATCGGCAAAAGGCTTTGTTGGATTTTGCGGTGTTTTGTTCTTGGGCATTTTATTTTTATCGTTCATGATCTTTTGTTTTAGTTGCTATTTTCTTTTTCTTTATTGAGTTTTAACTCTTCGATGTCGGCGTCCATTTTTTCTTTTTTCATTCCGACTCTAATGAAGCCGAACAAGCTCATGTAAACGTTGGCTACCCATACTAAGGCAAAAAGGGCGATGAGATAGCCACGCCAATCATTATACAGGAGTTGGAATTTGGTAATGATTAAAAAAAATAGGGCGATGTAGTGACTGAAACAATACTCGCAGGTGAACAAATAGAAAAACTTTCGTTTGACGATCGACCTGCTGCCTTTTGATTTTTCGACACAAAAGTCCCTTGGTTCTTTAAAGATTTCTTCGCGTGTGACCGTCCAGGAAATGCAGGCAATTGGAATGGCTAGCAGGAACAAGGAGGCGGTTTGGTACGAAAGTTCCATGGCGTCGCTTTACTCTTTGGAGGGACTTTCTTTACTCAGTCCGGCTTCACTCATGGCGATGGCAATGGCTTGGTCGCGTGTTTTTACTACGCCTCCTACACCGTCTTTTCCGGATTTGAGGGTACCTTCTTTGAATTCGTGCATCACCTTTCCGATTTTATCTTTTTGTTTTTTCGTTTCCATGCTTTCTGGTGCTTTATTCGTTGTTTTCTTTGATTGGAATGATGAATAGTGGAATTTTAGATTTTGACAAGATGCTTTCTGTGACGCTCCCGACGACTGCTTTTTGCAACCAGTTTTTACTGTGGGAGCCTAATACAATGACATCGGCATTCCAATTGGTGGCTGTTTCTAAAATCACGGTTTCAAAATCGCCAGGTTTGGCTACTACTTCACTTTCTGGGCTGTTTAAGTTGGTTTTGATTCGCTCCAAGAAGCTAAGGGACGACTCTACTAGATTTTCGTTGTTTTCGAGGTCAAAAAAATCATTGCCATAAATGCCTATAAAGGGGGCGGTATCTACGATGCTGTAGTAGCTTTCCTCGGCGACGACATGCAGTAAGGTAACTTTAGCTTTGAGGCCTTTGGCTAATTCCAATCCTTTTTCGGCGATACTTTGTGCTGAAAGTCCGTAGTCTAGGGCGATTAAAACCTTTTTCATTGTTTGTTTTGTTTTAAGTTAAGCGGGTGTCTTGTCCTTTTATAAAGGTACTTTAGGTTCTGATTTAGAACTTTACACAACTAATTCTTAGAGTTATAGAATTGACACTTTACGAAATCGATATAATAGGCAAAAATAGTATGCATGCATAGCATATAATTCAAAATAATGTTCTAATTTTGTGCTTCAATTTTATAACTCAATTCTCAAAAAAGATGAAAATATTAGTTTGCATCAGCCACGTACCTGATACTACTTCCAAAATTAATTTCACCAACGGCGATTCTGAATTTGACACTAATGGCGTTCAGTTTGTGATTAATCCGAATGACGAATTTGGACTTACCAGAGCCATTTGGTTTCAAGAGCAACAGGGAGCTACGGTTACTGTCGTGAATGTGGGCGGTCCTGATACGGAACCTACGTTACGAAAAGCCTTAGCGATTGGAGCAAATGAAGCCATTCGGGTGAATGCTACTCCAACGGATGGTTTTTTTGTTGCCAAACAGTTGGCTGAAGTGATTAAAGCGGGTGGTTATGATTTAGTAATTGCTGGAAAAGAATCTTTGGATTACAATGGTGGGATGGTACCGGGCATGATTGCTGGATTATTGGGCTACAACTTTGTAAATTCTTGCATCGAAGTATCCGTAGACGGAACAAATGCCAAAGCCTCTCGAGAAATTGATGGCGGAAAAGAACTAGTGGCCACTTCCTTACCCTTAATCATTGGTGGGCAAAAAGGATTGGTAGAAGAAAAAGATTTGCGAATTCCGAACATGCGTGGGATTATGACGGCCCGTACCAAAGTGTTGACCGTTTTAGAACCTGTGGCGGCAAACTCGGAAACGAAGGCGGTAAAATTTGAGAAACCAGCACCTAAATCGGCGGTGAAATTATTTTCGGCGGATGATTTGGACGGCTTGATTAATGCGTTGCACAACGAAGCGAAAGTCATTTAACATTTACGATATTAGATTTTAGATATTGGATTTGACTGAATCGTCAATTCTTTCCTCTGGAATCATAACTTATAAATTTAAACTATTATGTCTATACTTATATATGCAGAATCTGCAGAAGGAAAATTTAAAAAAGTAGCTTTTGAATTGGCTTCTTACGCTAAGAAAGTAGCTGCCGATTTGGGCACCACGGTTACTGCCGTGACGGTGAATGCGGGTGATGTTTCGGAATTATCAAACTATGGCGTGGATAAAGTTTTGAAAGTAAGCAGCGAGAAATTAGCGGGCTTTACGGCTAAAGCTTATGCGGATGTCATCAAGCAAGCGGCTCAAAAAGAAAACGTTAAACTGGTCTTGTTGTCATCGACTACGGATAGTTTGTATTTAGCGCCTTTGGTGGCGGTAGCTTTGGATGCAGGATTTGCTTCGAATGTTGTTGGCTTGCCGGTTAGTACTAGTCCGTTTCAAGTGAAGCGCAATGCTTTTTCTAACAAGGCCTTTAACATTACAGAAATCAGTACCGAGGTAAAAGTCTTGAGTTTGGCTAAGAACTCTTACGGGATCTTTGAAAATGCTTCTTCGGCTGTGGCGGAAGATTTTAACCCTACTATTGGCGATGCTGATTTTGGCGTTAAAGTACAATCGGTAGAAAAAGCGTCGGGGAAAGTGACCATTGCGGATGCCGACATCGTAGTTTCTGCGGGTCGCGGTATGAAAGGCCCCGAGAAATGGGGTATGATCGAAGAATTGGCTTCGGTTTTGGGAGCGGCTACGGCCTGTTCGAAACCGGTATCTGATTTGGGTTGGAGACCTCATAGCGAGCACGTAGGGCAAACTGGGAAGCCGGTGGCCACGAACTTGTATATTGCCATTGGAATTTCTGGGGCTATTCAGCATATTGCGGGGATTAACTCTTCTAAAGTAAAAGTGGTGATTAATACCGATGCAGAAGCCCCTTTCTTTAAGGTGGCCGATTATGGTGTGGTGGGTGATGCTTTTGAAATTGTTCCTAAATTGATTGAAAAATTTAAAGCCTTTAAAGCTCAAAATTCATAATTTTTTATAAATTGTGCCTGTTAAAAGGCTATCTAAATTAAGTTAGTTTGGATAGCCTTTTTTGATTTTAATCCGAAAAAAATCTTGGTACTTTGTAACATTTCGTTGTACTTTTGCAATTATGAGCTTAGTAAAATTAACTATAAAAGGAATTTCCTATAGTCAAACGCAAAATGGTGCGTATGCCTTGATCCTGAATGAAGTAGATGGTGAGCGCAAATTGCCGATTGTTATTGGTGCCTTTGAGGCCCAATCGATTGCGATTGCTTTGGAAAAAGAAATCAAACCGCCTCGTCCTTTGACGCATGATTTGTTTAAGAATTTTGCCGAACGATTTGATATTGTGGTGAAGCAAGTCATTATTCACAAATTAGTGGATGGTGTTTTTTACTCGAGTATTATTTGCGAGCGCGATAAGATTGAGGAGATTATTGATGCTCGGACTTCGGATGCTATTGCCTTGGCGCTGCGTTTTGCGGCCCCAATTTTCACTTATAAGAACATCCTAGACAAAGCTGGAATTTATTTAAAAAACAACCCGCTGGAGGCCAATAAGGAAAACGACGGTTTGGATGATATTCTTTCGACACCGGAAACTTTCGGATTGGAAGAAAGCAATCAATCGGGCGAGACCTATACCAAGCACAGTTTATCGGAATTGCATGAATTGTTAGATGGTGCGGTTCAAGATGAAGATTATGAAAAGGCGGCTAAAATACGAGACGAGATTTCTAAACGAGAAGTTTAGTTGGTGCATTTCGAATAACCAAATCCACAAACCCACACTACCATGAAGCAGTACCACGACTTAGTCAAACATGTTTTAGAACACGGGACTCAAAAAGGAGATCGCACGGGAACGGGTACCAAAAGTGTTTTTGGGTACCAGATGCGCTTTGATTTGAGTGCTGGTTTTCCGATGGTTACTACTAAGAAGTTGCATTTAAAATCGATTGTTTATGAACTGCTTTGGTTCTTAAAGGGCGAGACTAACATTGGGTACTTGAATGAAAACGGGGTAAAGATTTGGGACGAATGGGCGGATGAAAATGGGAATTTAGGTCCGGTTTATGGTCACCAATGGCGTAATTGGAACAGTGAAGACATTGATCAAATCACAGAATTAATTGAGACTTTAAAGCAAAACCCGAACAGCCGAAGAATGTTAATTTCGGCTTGGAATCCTTCGGTATTGCCGGATACTACTAAATCTTTTTCGGAGAATGTGGCTAATGGAAAAGTAGCTTTGCCTCCTTGCCATGCTTTTTTTCAATTTTACGTGGCGGATGGGAAATTGTCTTGTCAGTTGTACCAACGTTCGGCGGATATCTTTTTAGGCGTTCCTTTCAACATTGCGTCTTATGCTTTGTTGACGATGATGATTGCTCAGGTTTGCGACTTGCAGGTGGGTGAGTTTATTCACACGTTTGGAGATGCTCATATTTACAACAATCACTTTGAGCAATTGGAATTGCAGTTGTCTCGGGAGCCACGACCGTTGCCTAGGATGCTCTTGAATCCGGAGGTAAAGAACATTTTAGATTTTACCTTTGAAGACTTTACTTTAGAAGGTTATGAACCTCATGCTCATATTAAGGGCGTTGTGGCGGTGTAAGGATGGTAAGAAAGAGAATGAAAATGAAACATCCTATCGTTTTTCTACTTTCCTTATTTATTATTTCTTTGTCACTTTCAGCTCAAGAATCGAAAGATAAAAAAGTGTTTTTAGATTCTTTATGGAAAGAAACTTCAGAAGGCACTCACAAGTACTATAGCATTATTTATGATTATTATTCTAGCCAAAATTCTTATAAAGTAAGCAATTATTACAAATCAGGTGCCCTCCAAATGGAAGGCTATACAAATAATAAAGAAAGCCTAAGTAAGGTAGGTGATTATATTTATTATTTTGAAAATGGCAATAAGAAATCGAAGTATCATTACAACGATGAATCTATTCCAACTGGGAAATACTACACTTGGTATGAAAACGGAAGTCCAGAATTGGAAGGTGCCTATTTAAAAAACAGAAGCGATGAAGTAACCATCATTCACTATTGGAATGAAAATCACGATCAAACTGTCGTTAATGGAAACGGTTATTTAAAAGGTAGAGATTTTGACGGTGAAGGCAATGTAAAAAGTGGAGTCAAAGACGGTTTATGGAAAATAAAATCCAAGAATAGTAAAGAAAAAATCACTGAAATATACGACTTAGGAAAATTCATTTCAGGAGCAAGAATTGATGAAAACAATGTAGTTACCAACTATACTGAATTTGAAAAAAAACCTATTCCTAGAAGAGGGATGAATGATTTTTATGGCTATATCAGTAAAAATTTTAGATATACTAAAGCCTCTATTAAAGAGCATATCAAAGGAAAAATTATAATAACTTTTATTGTTGATGCCGACGGAAAAATTATTGAACCTACCATTGTCCAAAGCCTTGGCTACGGTCTTGATGAAGAAGCCATTAGAGTGCTTGAAAGTTATGGAAAATGGATTCCTGGAGAACAAAGAGGTGCAAAAGTCAGATGCCTCTTTTCCATCCCTATTACATTGTCGGGTCAAAATTGAGCAGCAAAAAATCCCGAGAAATCTCTTGGTTTTTTTTTAAATGGAAGACGAGGCTTCCCGAAGGCATTCGGGATCAACTTCTCGCCCACACTTTTATGCACAAAAAAACCCAAACTTTTCAGTTTGGGTTTTTGCAGAGCGGAAGACGAGGCTCGAACTCGCGACAACCAGCTTGGAAGGCTGGAGCTCTACCAACTGAGCTACTTCCGCATTATCTTACAACGTTAATCATTTAGCAAATGTGTCCGATGATTTAACGTTTTTGGTGGTGCAAATATAAATAATAACTTTATAGTTTTGCAAGTTTTTTTTAATAAAATTTGTATTTTATTTGCGCAAGGTTTTGTTTTCAGAACCAACCTTTTCAGTTTTAATTTGTTACCGACTTCAATTCTCCAAAAAAATGTTTACGATAGAAAAGATTACCGCTGCTGCCACCTACCCGATTCGACATGCTGTTTTACGAAAGGGTGAAGCCTTTGAGAAATGTATTTATCCGGGGGATGATTCGGACCTTCATTCGCATTTTGGATTGTTTGAAGGAAAGGAATTAGTAGGCGTTGTCTCTATTTACCAAACTAAGAATGCTTTGTTTGCAGACGACAAGCAATTCCAAATCAGAGGCATGGCGGTGCTTGACGCTCATCAAAAGAAGGGGTATGGCGCTGCGCTCTTACAGCATGCGGAATCGTACTTAAAAAGGGAGGAGCAGTACACGATTTGGTTTAATGCCCGAATCATTGCCCTTGATTTTTACAAAAAAATGGGATTTATACAAATTGGGGAACCCTATGAAATAGATACGATTGGTATTCACTACACCATGTACAAAAAGGAACTTGACGTTGCTGTTTAAGAAAACAAGTTTGGTTTCTCCACTACTTTTCTGGAAGGATGGTAGATAAACAGACACGATTTGTTCTTAATGGTTTGAATGATCTCGCTGGTCAATTCGGCCGGTATGGCAGGACAACCTTGACTTCTTCCCAATCGTTTGTTGTTCTTAATAAACGAGGTTGAAACATAATCGGCGGCATGCATGACAATACCTCGTTCGCGAGCTTTATCATTGACTCCTTTTTCCAGTCCGTCTAATTTTAACGACATTCCATGTTTGCCATTGTATATTTCGCCTGTAACATAAAATCCGAGGCTACTTTTGAAAGAGGAGGCGTCGTTGGAGAACGATTGTGCAAATTCTTCTCCTGTATTTCTTCCGTGCGCTACAAAGGTATTGAGCAAGACGGTGTTGGTTGCCAAATCAATAATCCAAAGTCTTTTAGTATTGGAAGACAGGCTAAAATCAATTAAGGTCAACAAATCTTTTTGAACCAAGTGGTGTTCTTTCAATTCATAAAAACCCTTCAATGCTTGAGAGAAACAAGTTAGTTGCGGTAGTGGCAGATGATTTGCTTTTAAGGTACTGTATAGCGATGCCACCTTTGATTCAAAAGTAGCCGTTGTAGTTGTGGAAAGTTTGGGATCTACGGAAGTGTTTTTGTTGGTCGTAAAAGACATCAAGAAAAACAGGACTAGAGGCAATAGTTTATATTTCATTGAATTAGTTTAAGTTATACCATAGATTAGGGATTGCAAACATACAACATACCAAAAGCGAAACCAAGTTAATTTTCATAAAAATACGTTAAACTACACGTTTCATCGATAAAATACGTAATTTCTGTAAAAAAAGAACTTTCTTAGCGGTGCTATACTTTCTATCGCATACTGCAAATCAAAAAACGATTCTAGGACTATTTTATTGCCTTTGTATTGTTTGAATCAATTTAATAGTTATTTTTGTTAGACCAACTGCTGTTTTTATGGGTAAATTTTCTTACTTTTTTATAATTCCACTCTTCCTCTTTCACTCGATTTCTTTTGCTCAAAAAAAGGTGTTGAATGCGGTAGCTTCAGGAAATATTACTGTAGACGGAAAATTTGACGAACCCATTTGGGAATATGCCCCTGTCGCCAAAGACTTCATCATGTACACTCCTGACAATGGGAAACCTGCTGACGGAAGCAAAAAGACAGAAGTTCAAATCGCGTACAATGACGATGCTATTTACATTGCCGCTAAAATGTATGACGATGAGCCCGCCAAAATCTTAAGAGAAATTACGCAACGTGATAATTTTGGGACTGCCGATCATTTTGGCGTGTTCTTGAACGGTTTGAACGATGGGCAACAAGACTTTCGGTTTTTCGTTAGTGCTGCGGGAGTTCAAATGGACTGTTTGTTTACCAATAAAGATGGCGAAGACTTTACATGGGACGCTATTTGGGACAGTAAAGTGGCGATGACCGATTACGGATGGTCGGTAGAAATTAAGATTCCGTATGCTGCTTTGCGTTTCTCTCAAAAAGAAAAACAAACTTGGGGATTGAACTTTTACCGTGAATTAAGACGAAACCGGCAAACGTATACTTGGAACTATATTGACTCCAAAATTAGTAACGAAAGCGCTCAATCGGGCATTTTAGAGGGTATTGATAACATTGAAACCCCTACCCGACTCTTTTTGATTCCTTATTCTTCTGTGTATGTGAATGCTAACAAATTGGAAAAGACCAAAGGAGATATTAAGGGCGGACTTGACATCAAATACGGTATTAGTGATGCGTTTACTTTAGATGCCATACTAGTACCTGATTTTGGGCAAACCAAATTTGATAATGTCGAATTGTATTTGGGCCCTTTCGAACAACAATTTACAGAGAACCGTCCGTTTTTTACCGAGGGCACCGATTTATTTCGAAAAGGCAACCTATTTTATTCCCGGCGCATCGGCCAAAACAAAGCCTCCGTTTCTTTGAATGCGAATGAAACGGTAGAAAATCTCCCGAATTCGATTAAGTTGATTAACGCCTTGAAGATATCGGGACGAACAAAAAGTGGTCTTGGAATTGGCATCCTGAATGCCGTTACTGAGCGTACTAGTGTTAAGATCAAGGACGCACAAACGAACTTGGAACGCACGGCATTGCTGCAACCCCTCACCAATTACAACATCTTGGTATTGGACCAACGCTTTCGCAAAAACTCTTCAATTTCGTTTGTAAACACCAACATGACACAAGATGGCGATGCTCATGATGCTAATGTTTCCGCGGTGGTTTTTGATTTGAACACCAAGGCCAACACTTATAATATTAATGGCGATTTCAAATACAGTTACCTCAACCAATTTGGAGCTACCGACGACAAAAAAGGATTCAATACTGCTTTAAACTTTGCCGAGACCAATGGTAAATTTAGATACGGCTTTGGAGGAAAATACGTTTCCAAGGACTTTGACAATGACGATTTAGGAATTTTGTTTCAAACCCATTTTCATTCGGTGTCGGGAAACCTAAACTATCGCATTTTAAACCCCAACAAAACATTTAACACCTTCACGGTGAATATGGATACGTACTACGAATTCGAAAACAAGACAGGCAAAATTCAAGCCTCTTCTGCTAATTTGAGTTTCAATACGACCAATCTCAAAAACGATTTCTTAGGATTTGGCATCAGCTCATCGCCTCTGAAGACTTACGATTTCTATGAGCCACGCTCTTCCGATGATTTGAGAGCTGTGATTGTGCCACAAAGCATGCGCAGTTGGGTTTATTACTCTTCTAATTTTAACCGTCCATTTGCTCTTGACATCTACCCGCAGTACATCTTTTTTAATGAAAACAAACGGGTGAATTACGGCCTAACCATCATGCCTCGGTACCGCTTCAACGACCACCTTTCGTTGGTTTACGACTTTACTTATTTCCGTCAGAACAACAATGTGGGTTCGGCTCGTGACGAAGTAGATCCCGACATTTTTACCCAACGCGACATCATTAGCTACAGCAATACGTTACAAGGAAAATTTGCAGTCAACAACAAAATGAATTTCAATTTGTCGGTACGGCATTATTGGGCTTATGTCAACAACCATCAATTCTTAACGTTGCAAAACGACGGAACGGTTTTGAAAAATGCCACCTATTATAAAAACATTGATTCTAATTTCAACTCTTGGAATTTCGACCTTTCCTATAACTGGTGGTTTGCGCCGGGCAGCCAAATTTCGATTTTGTACCGGAACAATTCCACTGCCTTTGAAAATAGCTTTAGCCGCAACTTCGATAGCAACTTTAGCAAAGCCATCGACAATCAAAATTTAAATCACATCTTTTCGATTAGTCTTCGGTATTTTATCGATTACAATGACTTGAAACGTTAGATTTATTGCTTAATTTTGTAGCTACTTCCTGCTGTCCACTATATCTTTTGTTCTGAAAACCAGAACAAAAGGATGTCGTTACCATCAGGGCTAAAAACAGTCACTACTCATGAACAAGAAAGTAATTTTAATGATCCTAGATGGTTGGGGGAAATCGCCCGATCCAAAAGTATCCGCCATCGATAATGCCAACGTTCCCTTCATCAATTCGCTTTATCAAAAGTATCCTAGTGCCCAATTGCGCACGGACGGTCTCAACGTAGGCTTACCCGAAGGGCAGATGGGCAATAGTGAAGTGGGTCATATGAACCTTGGTGCCGGACGCATTGTCTACCAAGATTTAGCCAAAATTAATCTAGCCGTTGCTAACAAAACCTTAAGCAAAGAACCCGTGTTGGTCGAGGCTTTTCAATATGCTAAAGACCAAAATGTCAATGTTCATTTCTTAGGACTATTGTCGGACGGTGGTGTGCATTCGCATACCTCACACTTAAGAGGATTGCTAGATGCTACCCAAGCCTTTGGTTTGCAAAAAGTGTTTGTTCACGCCTTCACTGACGGTCGTGATGTGGATCCTAAATCGGGAAAAGAATACATTCAAAATTTAGAGCACTTTATAGCGGGTACTCCTGCGAAATTGGCTTCCATCATTGGGCGTTATTACGCGATGGATCGTGACAAGCGTTGGGAACGCGTAAAATTAGCTTACGATTTGCTTGTCAATGGCACTGGAATTCATTCAACTGATGCTGTCGCAAGCATGGAACTCAGTTATCAAAATAATGTGACGGATGAGTTTGTCAATCCGATTGTAATGGTGAATAGCAATGACCAACCTTTGGCTACCATACATGAAAATGACGTTGTGATCTTCTTCAACTTCAGAACGGATCGTGGCCGAGAATTGACGGAAGTACTTTCGCAAAGAGACTTTCATGAGCAGAACATGCACAAATTGAATTTGTATTATGTGACGTTGACCAATTATGACGAAAGTTATCAAAACGTAAAAGTGGTTTATAACAAAGACAATATCACGGAAACCTTGGGAGAAGTTTTGGAGAAAAACCACAAAAAGCAAATCCGAATTGCTGAAACCGAAAAATACCCGCACGTTACCTTTTTCTTCTCGGGTGGACGAGAATTGCCATTTGCTGGCGAAACCCGCATCCTGAAAAACTCGCCAAAAGTGGCTACTTATGATTTGCAGCCTGAAATGAGTGCGTTTGAATTGGCTGCTGCTTTGGTTCCGGAATTGGACAAAGGCGAAGTGGATTTTGTTTGCCTTAATTTTGCTAATGGCGATATGGTGGGACACACGGGTGTGATGAGCGCTGCTATTAAAGCTTGTGAAGCGGTTGACCAATGCGTCGAGAAAGTGATTACGGCTGCTTTAAAAAACAATTATACTACTTTAGTCATCGCCGACCATGGAAATTGTGAGACTATGATAAATCCTGATGGAAGTCCGAATACGGCACATACTACGAATCCTGTTCCGATTATTTTAGTGGATTCTGAATTGAAAACGATACACGATGGTGTTTTGGGCGATTTGGCTCCCACTATTTTGGAACTGATGGGCATTGAAAAACCAGAGGTCATGACCCAGCATTCGTTGCTGTAATTTGCATAAAACACGAATTGCACAAATTTACACGAATTAAGTATTGCTAATTCGTGACATTCGTGTTGAACAAAAAAGTTTTTAAACAGAGGCTTTTATTTTTAGGTTTTTAGACCTATTTGGTGTTAATAAACAAGAAATGATGATTTGGTAGTAAGTGCTTTTAAAGTTAGTTGTTTATCATGTTAAGAAATCTGAATGAACAATTTTATAAACTACTTTGATTTTAATCTAATTAGTAAACAAAAAACCTCTCCATTTCTGAAGAGGTCTTTTATTAAATATTCCTTTAATTTAAAATTATCGTTTTAATATGCGAAGTGTTTTTATAATTTCTCCTTGTTTCAAAATCAAGTTATAAATACCCGAAGCATAATTGGAACCTATTTCTTGAGTTTCTAAATCAGACGGATTGACTTTTCGAGTTTCAATTGGTCTACCCAATAGATCATAGATAATAATTTCGACAAGCTCATTGGAAGAAGTATTGATATCGAGATTAAAATTACTAGTAAATGGATTAGGATAAATTTTAGCCTCGAATATAGAAAAATCAGGAGAAGCATGTCTTGTGTAGGAAGCCGTTAAAGTCTCTCTACAAGGTGAGCCATATTGCCATACTGTGCCAATTTTATAAGTAGCAACTCTTATGTCGTATTGTGCACCTGGAGTAGAAGCTCCAGCCAAATTCCCAAACTGAAAATTACTAACCGTTCTATCACATTGCCGTGAATCAGTTGGAGAAACTCGCTCCACCAAATAATGATATTGGGTGGCTCCGGAAACTTGCTCAGTATAAATCGTTGTCCATTGACTTGCAATGGTTAAGTTGCAATACGTTGGGTTAATGTTTGTAAGAGCAGGTAATTGAAACACTATTTGAAAACGACTTACATTATCTTTTAGTGCAGTTGTTACATTAAATGTATATCCAGTAGTTCTAATATCATAATAGGTACTTATTCCTGCGAGAGTTTCTTTTAGCCAAAACAATTGTGAACTAAACATACCGTCAAATGTATCTGCTTTGATTGTATAAGTTCCTCCCGGACAGGAAATCCCTAAAGTGACTACATCACTAGTGTTAAAAGTTGTTCCTAAAGTTCTCCCTTGGATAGCTAATCTTGGACAGGGCGTAGTTGGATTAATAAGGGTATACAATTCAACTCGATTCGATAATTCAGAATCAGTATTGTATATCGTCTTCAACAATTCCGTATCGTACATTTTATCATAGCCATTTACCGAACCTGCAATTGCGCCATTAGTAGTATTTGCAGCAGGAATATAACCAATTAATGTTTCTTTAAAAGCACCTGATGCTGAATTCAAAGTTACCCAAATTCTATTTTTAACCAAAGGCGATATCATGCTTGAGCTGCCATTTCTAAAGAAAACTTGGTTATTGATTTGTGTGGGGTCGTTCATAGAATCATCTCTCATGTCTTCTTTAAAAGTAGCTGAACCGTTTGCTAATCCAGTAGTAAAAAAACCTTGACAAGTAGCTATTTTACCATTCGGTCTGCGTGCACCTCCAATACCTCCTGTCAAATTATAAATATCATAATCATCTTCAGTATAGTTTAATGCAGTAGTTCCATTTCCAGGATTAATATAAGAAAAATCACTTCCGTGTGTCCAGAAATACAATGCACCTCCAAGATTAATGACATTAGCAGGATTGGTCAAAAAAGTATCCGCGTCTAGCATAGACGGATAGGGATTACCTATCAAATTCCAAGTGTATAAATCGTTATTACATGGCTCGTAAGGGACAAAAGGCACCACCGGAACATAAGGCGTAATTGTACCATTATACGGAGTATAAGAATTTCCTGCAATAGCCGTGTAAATATCACCACTATTTGGAATTCCTGTAAACTTAACTTGCCATCGCTGTTTTGGGGATATTTCATGAAAAGAATTGGGTCCTCGAACAATGTATCCTTTTCCCGCAGGATCCATGAGTGACGTTTCGGGAATGTTTTGCCATTTACCAGTACTCAGCAAATAAGTATCATAACCTACAGGAGATCCATACTGATTCCAAGTGAAGTATTTATCAAACAATGGAGTATTGTAGGTATTAGGTGTAAGTAGCCCATTTGAATAACCATTTGGATTCATATATCCAAAATTTAAATCCCCATTATTATATCCATAATCTGTAATCAAATTGAGTTGTTGGCCTCCAACCGGGGAACAAAAATAAGTATAATCTCTTTTGCTAATTGGATTCGTTAATCGGACAATATCAATTGGCGGCGGAACTGTCCCAGGGTTTTTCTGCAACAATTGAGCATTGTCTTCTAGTGCTAGTCTTGCCGTTGCAGATAACACTATATTGTTGAAAACTTTAAGGATAGCTTGGTCTTTAAACCGAACCGTTACGTTGGGCAACACCTCCATTTCAAGTGCAAAAAAGTTTTCGGTTGTTGTAAAGTTGCTAGCAAAGACTACCCTAGTTTGAAGATTGGGAACTCCATTGCTCCAAGAGGAGCCGTCCCAAGTAGTTGTTATTTTTTGCGTTTGCGGTGCAGTTTGTTTTTGTGCTTCTTGCGCATGGAGTGGCCTAAAACCAATAAATAAATAAATAAATAAAGCACATTACTTTTAAGAAATACAATTTTTTCATGTTAAAAATTTTACAGGGTTATACGATTTATTGCTTGATAAGTTTGACGGTAACGCTTTCGGTAGCCGTTTTTAGGGTTAATAAATACATTCCCACGCTGTAGGCACTTAAATCTATTGGAGTCTCATTATTTCCAGATTGACCATTTATGATGTTGCTAAACATTTCTTGTCCCAAACTGTTGGTTATTATTAATCCTATTGCTTTGTTTTCATTTAATTCATAATTAATAGTTGTAGCATTTTTAGCGGGATTAGGATAGACTTTCAATCGTTTTAAACTTTTAAAATCTTTAGCATTAAGTAAGCATCCACTCCCTATTAAGACAGGAGTATTTCTTGCCAAAAAAGTACCGTCTCCAATTTGACCGAATTCGCTTCCGCCCCATGCATATAGTGTCCCATCTTCATTTATTGCTATGCTATGCGTTCTGCCTAGTGCTGTTTTCTTCCAAGTCATACCCGAGGCTACATTTATCGGAACATTTTTATCCACAAGAGTTCCGTCTCCCAGTTGCCCAATGTAATTAAGACCCCATCCCCAAAGTGTACCATTAGCTTTAATACCAAAACTATGACTAGTTGTGGAAACTGTTACCCAATCAGAATCAATCCCTATTTGTACAGGGTTATTGACATCAACTAAGTTTCCTGTACCTAGATTGCCATAAGCCCCAGAACCCATTGCCCATAAGCTCCCATCCGTTTTTATCATTTTACTACTACAACAACCTCCTACAGCAGCTTTTTGCCAATCATTGGTATTATTCCCTGTTTGGGTAGGCATCATAATGATCGGTCCTAAATCAGGAATTCCAATAGCAAGGGAACCTCCCTTGTTTAAACCCCAACCCCAAAGTGAACCATTCATTTTTACTGCGAGAACTTGGTTAGACGCAGCACTAATATCTAGCCAATCTGTATCGGCTCCAATTTGAATTAAAGTGTAATGTGTGGTTGTATCTCCAATTCCTAATAAACCGTTTGTATTGTAACCACAACCCCATAAAGTCCCATTACTTTTTATCGCGTAGGTCCGCGTTCCTCCAGTAGAAATCTTGGCCCAATCATTGTCTGTGCCGATACGTGAGGGTATAAGTGCATTGGCGCCCACTCCAAAATTTCCATTACCAACTTGACCTCCAAGGTTATTACCCCAACACCATAAAGAACCATCGTTTTTTAATGCCATTGAATTGTAACTTTCACCGTCAATAAATGCCCAATCAGCATCAGAGCCAATTTGTGTGGGTATGTTTTTATTTACAGTGGTGCCATCGCCGAGTTGTCCGTAGTCGTTTCTCCCCCATGCCCATAGGGTGCCGTCCGTTTTTATAGCTAGGGTATGGTCTGAGCCTGCAGCTACTTCTTTCCAGCATTGTGAAAATAGGGTATTCGAGAAGATACAAAACAGTAAAATTAGTAGTGTTTTTTGTTTCATAGATTTTGCTTTTAGGAATAAAGTTATAAGTCGCTGTAGTAACATATTATTAATTTAGGCTTAGCTAATTTGTCTGTTTTAAAGATAATTAGAAAAAAACTAAGACACACTAGGCAAACCCCTAGTAGCTCAATTAGGGTTTCCCCTAGTTTCTATATTTTACTAGTCTTAGGAGTGATTTCTCAAAAGGAAAATAAATTTATTTAACGTTTGTTTTACTTTTTGAGTAATTACATAGAACTTTCTATGTGATTCTTGTTGTTTTCCAAAATTGATATACTTAATCTAATTTCGATGCGGCAACACCATTATAAACAAAGCCAAAAAAACCTTAAAACGGTTTAGAAAAAACGGGAAGTGATGACCAAGCATTCTCTACTGTAATTTATAACAAACACGAATTAATTCGTGCTAATTCGTGCTAATTCGTGACATTCGTGTTGAACAAAAAAGCTCCCAATCGGGAGCTTTTCTTTTTTACATTTTGTTGAGCAAATCGTAATATTCTCGCTCGATGTTTTGCTGATGATTGGGATGCGCAATTCGGACCAACTCTGCGGCTCTTTGACGTAGGGTTTTGCCATACAAATCGGCAATACCATATTCGGTAATCACATAGTGAATGTGGCCTCTTGTGGTTACTACTCCCGCTCCTTGTTTTAAAAACGGCACGATGCGGCTTTCTCCTCTTTTGGTGGTAGAAGGTAAAGCAATAATCGCTTTCCCACCTGGGCTTAGTGAGGCTCCTCTTATAAAGTCCATTTGGCCTCCTACTCCAGAATACATTTGTGGTCCGATAGAATCGGCACAAACTTGACCGGTTAAGTCGACTTCAATGGCGGAGTTAATCGCAATCATGTTGGGATTTTTTCGAATGCGTGCTGTATCGTTTACCATGGAAGATTCTTTCATTTCTATAAACGGATTGTCGCTGACAAAGTCATACAATCGTTTGGAACCAATTAAGAACGTAGCCAAAACTCGTCCTCGCAAGGTGCCTTTGTAGTTGCAATTGATGACATCGTTTTCGATTAGATCTATAACTCCGTCGGAAAACATTTCGGTATGCAATCCTAAATCTTTGTGATTTTTCAATTTGCTTAGCGCAGCATTCGGAATGGAGCCAATCCCCATTTGCAGTGTGCTTCTGTCGTCAATCAAGGACGCCACATAGCCTCCAATTTTTTCTTCTTCTGCTGAAAACGGTGTTACTTCATGCGAATAAATGGGTACATCCACCTCCACTAAGTAATCAATTTCGGAGACGTGTAAGATTCCGTCGCCAAAGGTTCTGGGCATTTGCGGATTGACTTGCGCCACTACAATTTTAGCATTTTCAATGGCCGCCACGGTAGCTTCTACAGAAACGCCTAGCGAGCAATACCCGTGGCGGTCTGGAGGCGAAACATGAATGAACGCCACATCAATTGGCAAGACATTTTTTCTAAAAAGGTGAGGCAATTCACTTAAAAAAACCGGTGTGTAGGAACCATTCCCAGCTTTCAAGGTATGCCGAACATTGGCTCCGATAAAAAAGGAATTCACGTGAAAACTTTCCGCTAAAGCGGGGTTGGCGTAGCGTGCTTCTCCTTCGGTATGCAAGTGACACACTTCTACATTTCGCAATTCGGAAGCTCTTTCGGTTAGCGCATTGGCTAAGATTGTGGGTGCGGCGGCAGCGGCTTGCAGGTAAACACGGTCGCCCGATTTTACGATTTTTACAGCCTCTTGAGCCGTTACATATTTACTCATGGTGTGTAGAATTTAGTTCAAATTTAAGGGAAAACTGCTTTCAAAAACATGACAATTCTCATTTGAGAAATGCGATTGAAAAAAATCACTTGAAAATTGTTACTTTTGCGGCAGAAATACACGAACATGATTATCCAAAAAACGAGAGAAGAAATTGAATTGATGCGCGAAAGTGCCCTCATAGTTTCTAAAACTTTAGGAATGATCGCTGGTGAAATTAAACCTGGCGTGACGACTTTACACCTCGACAAACTAGCCGAAGAATTCATCAGAGATCACGGGGCAGTCCCTAGTTTTTTAGGGCTTTACGGCTTTCCTAATTCGCTTTGTATGAGTCCGAACGCACAAGTAGTTCACGGCATTCCCAACAACATTCCGCTTCAAGAAGGCGATGTGATTTCAGTAGATTGTGGTGCCTTCAAAAATGGCTACCATGGTGACCATGCTTATTCTTTTGAAATTGGTGAAGTGGCTCCCGAGACTAAGAAACTGTTGCAAGTGACTAAAGAATCTTTATATGTTGGAATTCGCGAATTCAAAATTGGAAATCGCGTAGAAGATGTGGGGAATGCCATTCAAAAATATACGGAATCCCATGGTTATGGCGTGGTTCGCGAACTGGTAGGTCATGGCTTGGGTCAGAAAATGCATGAAGATCCAGAAATGCCAAACTACGGGAAACGCGGTCGGGGCAAACAATTTGTGGAAGGCATGGTGGTTGCGATTGAGCCTATGATTAATATGGGGACCAAGAACATCAAACAATTGAAAGACGGTTGGACGATTTTAACCGCCGATGGAAAACCTAGTGCTCACTTTGAACACGATGTGGCGCTTATTGATGGCAAACCGGAATTACTTTCGACTTTTGCATACGTATACCAAGCTTTAGGAATTGTTAGTACGGAAGAAGATGAGTTTAGAAGAACGCCTTTGGTGTTGTGATTATGTCACGAAGATTCGCAAAGCATCCACAAAGACGCACAAAAGTTAATTTAAAATTGTTGCCAAATGGGTGATGAGTTCTCTGGTTTACCTGATAATTTAGAAGAAGTTTCATATACTGTGATTGGTTTAGCTATCGAAGTACATCGCCAACTTGGCCCGGGTCTTTTAGAGTCTGCTTACCAAGAATGTCTCTATTATGAAATAAAGAAAGCGGGGCTAAAAGTTGAAAAAGAAATAGGATTGCCCATTATTTACAAAGAAATTAAGCTTGAACAAGGATACAGAATAGATCTATTGGTTGAAAATAACTTGGTTGTTGAATTAAAAACTGTAGAAAGTTTCACGGCAGTACATTTTGCGCAAATACTAACTTATTTAAAATTAGGGAAATATCCATTAGGCCTTTTGATTAATTACAATAGCAAAATATTAAAAAATAATATCAAACGATTTATAAACTCCAATGCGAATCTTATTCCTTAGTGAATCTTTGGGCTTTCTTTGCGAATCTTTGTGTAACTCCTATGAAATCAGTATTTAAATTCATCCTCAATACCATACCCCGTCCCATCCTAATTCGGTTGAGTTATCTTGTACGACCTGTATTAGCGTTAGTATTAAAAGGAACTACGTTTACCGATCCGATTGACGGGAAAAGTTTTCGAATGTTTCTTCCTTATGGCTATGGCACCCAACGCAACAATGTACTTTCTCCTAGTACGCTTTCTTTGGAAAGACACCGATTGCTATGGTTGTACCTTCAAAACGAAACCGATTTTTTCACGGCACCTAAAAAAGTGCTCCACTTTGCTCCGGAACAAGCGTTTTATTCGCTCTTTCGCCATCAGAAAAATCTTGACTATACCACTACCGACTTACTCTCGCCTTTGGCAGATGTAAAAGCGGATATTTGCAATTTGCCTTTTGAAGACAATACGTACGATTTGATTTTGTGCAATCACGTGTTAGAACACATTCCCGATGATACCAAAGCCATGCAAGAATTGTATCGTGTTTTAAAACCAGGCGGGATGGGGATTTTTCAAATTCCGCAAGACCTATCAAGAGCCACCACTTTTACCGATGACAGCATTACCGACCCAAAAGAACGGGCAAAAATATTCGGACAATACGATCACGTTCGCGTGTATGGTCGCGATTATTTTGACAAACTCAGAAATATCGGATTCCAAGTAATTGAAGAAGATTATACGACTAAGATTACTCCCGAATTGGTTCAGAAATACTGCCTCGCACCGGGCGAAATCATTCCGGTTTGTTACAAATAAAATTCTGCGTTTTAGCCTTTTTTTAAGAATGGAACTACAACAATATTTGTTATATTTACCGTTCTGAAAACTAGTTCGTTATGCTTAAACCTTATTTTACGCTGTTCCTGATTTTGTTTGCTTTTGAATTTTCAAATGCACAAGCGGAAAAAGAAGTGCTTCCGCCTTACAATATCAAAACCATTTCCTTTACTCAAAACGGACAAAACATCGTTCCATTAATCAAATTAGGCGATTCATTCCAATTGCAATTTGACGATTTGTATGGCAATGAAGCGAACTATTACTACCAATTCGTGCACTGCGATTACGATTGGAAACCTTCTCAACTTTCCAGAAATGAATACTTGCGTGGTTTCGACGATCAACGCATTCAAGACTACACCAATTCCTTCAATGCGTTGCAACTGTATTCTCATTATAAAGTGCAATTCCCAAACCAAAGAACATCACTTTTGGTGAGTGGCAATTACGTGATCAAGATACTCAATGAAGATCGTGAAGTAGTATTCTCTCGTAGGTTTATCGTTTATGAAGAATTGGTTTCAGTTCCGATGCAAGTCAAACGAGCCCGAGATGTGAAAGACCTCGCCTACAAACACAACATCGATTTTTCAATCAAATCAACAACGATACAATTCCAAAGTCCGTTAAGCAACGTCAAAGTTCTTTTACTTCAAAACGGTCAGTTGAACACGGGAATTACCAACATCAAACCGATGTACACGATTGGCAACGATTTGATTTATAAATACAACTCCGAAACCCAGTTTTGGGCGGGCAATGAGTTTCGTTATTTTGAAAACAAAGACATTCGAGCCGCCACCAGCAATGTTGCTTCGATTGATTCGAATGGCGGCGTTTATAACGGGCATTTATATACTGATGCGGCCCGTTCCAAAAATCAATACAGTTATGCGCCCGACATCAATGGAAATTTCCTAATCAAAAATTTGAATGCCGAAAACAACGAAATTGAAGCCGACTACGCTTGGATTTTCTTCAGCCTTTCCGCTCCTAGTTATTACGGGAAAAACGACATTTACATCAACGGCATGTTCAACAATTATGCGTTAACGCCAGAATGCAAAATGGATTATAACGCAGAAAAAGGAATTTATGAAAAAGCCATCATGATCAAACAAGGCTTCACGAATTACCAATATGTTGTAGCCGACAAATCGCTAAAAATCGACAACGAAAACGCCATCGACGGGAATTATTACCAAACCGAAAGCAACTATTTCACCATCGTTTATTACAAAGAAAACAACCAACGCTACGATCGCGTTATCGGAAAAGGAGTAGCCAGTTCGACAGACATTGTTAATTAATAAAATTTAACGTTATATTTTCATTTAAAATACTAGTTTTCGTAAATTTGACATCATTAATCGGATAAATTATCATGGTTTCACAAATAACAAGAGGCATAAAAATTTCGGTTCTTACGACTTTTGAAGGTACTTACTTCAAAAATCATAAGATTCATTTTGCCTTTAGCTACGAAGTTTCCATCGAGAACCACAGCAAAGATTCGGTGCAACTGACCTCTAGACATTGGGAGATTTTCGATTCGCTCAACGACATAGAAATCGTAGACGGTGAAGGTGTTATCGGGAAAAAACCAGTGTTAAAACCTGGTGAAACGCACACGTACAGTTCCGGTTGTTTGCTCTCCTCGCCTTTTGGAGCTATGAGCGGTTATTTCAACATGATCAATTTTACCACTACTAAGAACTTTCGCGTGATTGTGCCTTCCTTTAAATTGAGCGCTCCGTTTGCTTTAAATTAATTTTTTAGGAGCTATTCCAGCTATCCGTTGCAATTCCCCATTTTTAAAAAAGTAGAGTTGCCCTCTAATTTTTCAAAAATGAGGAGATTTCCACTGCTATCTGGGCTAAAAACCCTCAATACTTCACCAATAGTTTTATGCCCTTGAAATCCTAAATTTCCAATAAACCTTTGTACTTTTGTCATCAGTTTCTTGTCAGATCTATTGATCTAACATTCTAATAATCCAGTAATCTAATAAAAAAATATGCTCAAAGGATTCTTTCACGTACCCAAAGCAGTTAACGAACCTGTAAAATCGTACGCTCCCAATTCGCCCGAAAAAGCAGCTGTGCTTGCGGCTTATAAAAAGATGTGGAACGAAAAAATCGACGTACCGTTATATATCGGAAGCGAAGAAATTAAAACCGGAAATACCCGCAACATGACGGCGCCACACGACCACCAGCATGTGGTTGGAACTTATCATTTGGCCGAGAAAAGTCACGTCGAAAAAGCGATTGCCAATGCGTTAGACTCAAAAACAAAATGGGCCAATCTTGCATGGGAACAGCGTGCAGCCATTTTCTTAAAAGCTGCGGAATTGATTGCCGGACCGTACCGCGCCCGAATTAATGCGGCTACTATGATTGCCCAATCGAAGACTGTTTTTCAAGCAGAAATTGATGCCTCTTGCGAGTTAATTGACTTTTTACGTTACAATGTAGAGTTCATGACCCAAATCTACAACGACCAACCCAAGTCGGATTCGGCGGTTTGGAATCGTTTAGAATACCGTCCATTAGAAGGATTTGTATATGCGATTACTCCGTTTAACTTTACTGCGATTGCCGCCAATCTTCCTGCAAGTGCTGCCATGATGGGTAACGTTGTGCTTTGGAAACCAAGCGACAGTCAAGTGTTTTCGGCCAAAATCATTATCGATATTTTCAAAGAAGCTGGTTTGCCAGACGGGGTTATCAATGTAGTTTTTGGCGATGCCCAAATGATTAGCGAAACTGTTTTTGCAAGTCGGGATTTCGCTGGAGTGCACTTCACGGGATCGACGCATGTTTTTAAAGACATTTGGAAAACTATCGGAACCAATATCCACCACTATAAAACTTACCCTAGAATCGTTGGAGAAACCGGTGGGAAAGATTTCGTTTTAGCGCATCCAAGTGCCAATGTAAAACAAGTAGTAACGGGAATTGTTCGCGGTGCTTTTGAATTTCAAGGTCAAAAATGTTCCGCTGCTTCCAGAGCGTATGTTCCGAAAAGTTTGTGGAGTGCCGTTAAAGAACAATTAATCACAGATGTGAAATCGATGAAAATGGGTTCTCCAGAAGATTTTGGCAACTTTGTTACCGCCGTGATTCATGAAGGTTCGTTTGACAAATTAGCAAGTTTCATTGACCAAGCTAAGAAAGATGCCGACGCCGAAATCCTTGTGGGTGGAAACTACGACAAATCGAAAGGGTACTTTATTGAACCAACGGTGATCGTGACTACAAACCCAAAATACAGTACCATGGAAACTGAATTATTCGGACCGGTCATGACCATTTACGTTTATGAGGATTCTCAGTGGAAAGAAACCTTAAAATTAGTAGACGAAACTTCCGAATACGCATTAACTGGTGCTGTTTTTAGTCAAGACCGTTACGCTATTGAAGAAGCTACCATTGCTCTTCAAAACGCTGCTGGGAATTTCTATGTAAACGACAAACCTACGGGCGCTGTTGTTGGTATGCAACCTTTTGGTGGTGCTCGAGCTTCGGGAACCAATGACAAAGCGGGTTCTGCCTTGAACTTGTTGCGTTGGGCTTCGCCAAGAACCATCAAAGAAACGTTTGTCACACCTGAGGATTACCGTTATCCTTTTTTAGGAGAATAAGAAAATACATATTTAAGAAAAGTCCAATCGTTGTATTGGACTTTTTTTATGGGCTGCAGTATGCAATTATTTTGTACATTCGAATTTATTTTAACCTCATCCGATATGAAAACAAAATTACTATTTGGAATGCTATTGGTTAGTTTTTGCAGTGTTGCTCAAACGCCTATTGGTTCTTTTTACATAGATGATAACGCTAATTTCACCGTAGTTTCATCGAATACGGCCATCAATCAAACGGCATCTGGAGCCAATCAAGTATGGAATTTTAATCAATTGGTCAACATTGGAAACTCCACGTACACCAATTCTCTTCCTACACCGGCTCAAGTCACTACTTTCCCGAACACTAATGCTATTATCTTAGAAACCAATACCGCCAACTTTGTGACCAATACCTCGCAATTCTTTACGAAAAATGTGGCGAGTGTTGTTTCGATTACTGGCTTGATTAGTACTGGACTCCAATTGAATTTTTCGACCAACAATGCCACCTTAGGCGCGTTCCCCATGACTTATGGCTATACCAATAGTGATCCTGTTGCTGGAAATTATGTTTACGGCACTTATTCGGGAACATTTACGGGAACTATGGTGACGTCCGTGGATGCCTATGGAACTCTTTATCGCAATATTGGCGGTGTTGCCAACAGCAATGCTACTCGTTTGAAAACCGTTATTACCATTTCCTTGAATTATGGTTTTTTGAGCAATATTGGAACGATTACACAAACCACGTATAGTTATTATAGTGCTGATCTTGTGGGCGTAAATGCTCCACTCTTTAGGACCGCTACTACGGTTTCTGTCGTGCCGATTGCTTCGATCAATCAAACGGACGAGCTTATGGAAACCTTCTTGAATGTTACTTTGGGAACTGAGGCTGTTGCTTATGATGCCAACCCACTTCAAATTGCTCCCAATCCAGTGAAAGACTTTTTGCAATTGAAAACCAACGAGAATATTGTTCCAAAATCGGTTTCTATTGTAGACTCTAGCGGAAGGATTGTTTATAATCAAACCGGTGCTGCAAAAATCCTGGATGTTAGCTCCCTACAAAAAGGAATTTACTTTGTAAAAATTGAGACCAACAAAGGAACTATTACCGAGAAAATCCTAAAAGAATAAATTAAAAAAGCCCCAAGAACTTGGGGCTTTTTTTATGCTTTAAATTTCAAAGGCAAATGCACTACTTTTTTGGTTTCGAAAAACTCTTGGTCAAAAAAATCCGCTATAGCATATTCCGTGGCTTTTGGGAACGGTGCTAATTCTTCGGTTAAGTCGCCGCCTTTTAGGTACAGAATTCCGTTTTTTAATTCGTGCTTCTGTTGTTTCTTGATTTTATCTTTCACCCACGAGACGAAATCCGGCATGTTGGTGACCGCGCGACTTACTATGAAATCATAATCGCCTTTGACATTTTCCGCTCGGAGTTGTTCGGCTTTGACATTTTTTAATCCGATGGCTTCTGCTACTGCTTTGACTACGATAATCTTTTTTAAAATTACATCAATCAAATAAAAGCGGGTTTCTGGAAAAAGAATGGCCAACGGAATTCCGGGAAAACCACCACCGGTTCCAACATCGAGAACATAAGTCCCAGGTTCGAACTTTTGAATCTTGGCAATGGCTAAAGAATGTAGCACGTGTTTGGTGTATAACTCATCAATATCTTTTCTTGAAATCACATTAATTTTAGCATTCCAATCTTGGTACAAAGTCTCCAACATTTGAAATTGTTTTATTTGGATCTCTGTTAGATTAGGGAAATGCTTTAAAATTTCTTCCATGGGTAATTTTTTAACAAAAGTAATACTTTAGTGTTGAAATATTTATAGCAACTTTGGCAATCCAAAAATTTATAATAAGTACATTTGCAACTTACAACCAATATATGAGTACCACTATTCCAACTTTCTCTACACAAGACAATTTGAAGTTTTTCAGAACCTTAAACAGTAGGGTAAATTCTTACTTCAAAGAAAACAACATTCCTAAAACTGGGAACTGGAAAATTCATTTGAAAACCGTCATTCTTTTTACCATTTTCCTCACGCCCTACTTCTTAATTCTAACCTTGGAAATGTCCATTTGGTATCAGTTATTGCTGAATATTTTAATGGGAATTGGCATGGCTGGCATTGGAATGAACGTCATGCACGACGGGAACCATGGTGCTTATTCCTCTAAGTCGTGGATCAATAAATTCATGGGCGGCAGCATTTATGTGTTGGCTGGCAACGTTTACAATTGGCAAGTGCAACACAATGTGTTACATCATACTTATACTAACATTCTAGGACACGATGAAGATCTAGATGCGGGTCGAATTATTCGGTTTACTCAGAATGCAGAATGGCATCGTTTTCATAAATTTCAACATTATTATTCCTTCTTTTTATACGGACTATTGACATTTAACTGGTCGCTTACTACTGATTTCAAACAAATGCGCGCCTATTTAAAAAGAAAGTTATCATACGGAGAGCCGCAAAGTCCTGCCAAATTGTGGACTGTTTTGGTGATTACCAAAGTAATTTATGCCTTAATCTGGATTGTGCTTCCAATCGTTTTTGGAGTGACGTGGTGGAAAGTGCTTCTCGGCTTTTTTGTGATGCATTATGCTGCGGGTTTAATTTTGAGTATCGTATTCCAATTGGCGCATGTGGTGGAAGAAACCGCTAATCCTGTTCCAAATGAAAATGGAGAAATGGAAAACACTTGGGCTATTCATCAATTGTATACTACAGCTAATTTTGCTCCAAAAAACAAAGTTGTGAATTGGTTCACGGGTGGCTTAAACCACCAGATTGAGCACCATTTGTATCCGAATATCAGCCACATTCATTATGGCAAAATTGCTCAAATTGTAAAGCAAACTGCTGAAGAGTGCAATTTGCCTTATCACGAATTCAAAACCATGAGAAGTGCCGTGATTGCGCATTACAAACATTTAAAAGACTTAGGACAAAATCCTCAACTAGCATAAACCCTAAAGACGCACGTAAAGGCGTCTTTTGTTTTTAACCCTTTTTACCATCCTTAAAATTAGATTTCATGAACCATTTTCTTTCGGATAGAATCAACAAATTATCAACGTCACAGACCTTAGCCATGGCTGCCTTGGCCAGAGAATTGAAAGCTCAAGGCAAGGATATTATCAGTTTAAGTTTGGGGGAGCCTGATTTTAATACGCCTGATTTTATTAAAGAAGCGGCTAAAAAAGCCATTGATGAAAACTACAGTACGTATTCGCCAGTAGATGGTTATGCTGATCTGAAAGACGCGATTTGTAGAAAATTTAAGAGAGACAACGCATTAGAATACAAACCCGCTAATATTGTGGTTTCTACTGGTGCCAAACAATCGTTATATAATATTGCTCAAGTAATGCTTAATGATGGCGACGAAGTGATTCTTCCGGCGCCTTATTGGGTGAGTTATTTTGAAATTATTAAAATGTCGGGGGGCATTCCGGTAGAGGTTCCGACTTCTGTAGAAAGTGATTTTAAGATCACCCCTGAACAACTGGAAAAAGCCATTACGCCAAAGACCAAAATGATTTGGTACAGCTCTCCTTGCAATCCGAGTGGTTCCGTATACAATCGTGAAGAGTTGACCGCCTTGGCAAAAGTCATAGAAAAACATCCCAATATTTTTGTAGTTGCTGATGAAATCTACGAACATATTAATTTTTCCGGAACGTTTTGCAGCATTGCTTCTATTCCGGGCATGTTCGACAGAACCATCACCGTGAATGGCGTTGCCAAAGCGTTTGCAATGACGGGTTGGAGAATTGGTTATATCGGGGCTCCGGAATTCATTGCCAAAGCCTGCACCAAAATGCAAGGACAAGTGACCAGTGGTGCCAATAGTATTGCTCAAAGAGCCACTATCGCTGCCGTTGATGCCAATCCAAAAGTTTTAAAATACATGGTCGATGCGTTCCACAGCCGACGAGATTTAGTGGTTGGTTTGGTAAAAGGCATACCAGGCTTGAAACTAAACGTTCCCGAAGGTGCCTTTTATGTTTTCCCGGATGTTTCGTCTTACTTTGGAAAAACCCTTCGAGGTACTACAATTAACAATGCTGATGATTTCTCTATGTATTTATTGGCCGAAGCCAATGTAGCCACTGTAACTGGCGATGCTTTTGGAAACCCCAACTGCATTCGTTTTTCTTACGCTACTAGTGAAGAGTTGCTGACCGAAGCCATGCGAAGAATCAAAGAAGCATTAGCCTAATTGAATATAATGCCTCAAGTTTTCTTGAGGCTTTTTTTTGAATCCCTCGTAAATCCAATCGCTCCTGTTTGACCCCTATTCTTCAAAATATTTCAAAATACGTTGCTCTCACCCCTGAAGAGCAAGAATTGTTTATATCCAAAATAAACGTACAACATTTCAAAGCCAGAACCATTCTTTTAAGTGCTGGGGAAGTTTGTAAACATTCCTATTTTGTCAATTCAGGCTTGTTGCGAAGTTTCAACATCAATGACCATATCGTGGAGCATGTGTTGAGTTTTGCCTGCGAGGGTTGGTGGATTGGCGATATGTACAGCTTGCTTTCTCAAAAACCGGGGAATCTTTTTATCGAAGTTTTGGAAGATGCTGAAGTGGTTTTACTATCCAAAGAAAACCAAGAGCAATTGTATCTTGCCATTCCTAAATTAGAACGTTTCTTCCGAATCTTAACAGAAAATTCTTTGGTGGCCCATCAAGAGCGCTTGATGGATAATTTGAGTTTGTCTGCCGAAGAACGTTTTGAGAAGTTTTGCCAAAAATACCCTACCCTGATTCAAAAAGTTCCTCAGAAACAGATTGCATCTTATATTGGCGTGACGCCGGAGTTTTTTAGTAAAATGAAAGCGCGATTATTGAAAAAATAACCTTTCATTGTCGCTATATCTGGCTTAAATTATCCCTCTATGTTCATTTCTTAATCTAGGTTAAGTGCCTTTCCTTTCTTTTGAAGGTAAATTTGTATCATAATAATTACTAAATTTATACATCATGAAAAATACGATACTACACAAAGCCAATACCAGAGGCCACGCCGATCACGGATGGTTGAACGCCCACCATACTTTTAGCTTTGCCAGCTACTACGATCCGAACCGAGTACAGTTTGGTGTTTTGAGAGTTTTGAACGACGACATTGTGGCTTCCGGAATGGGTTTTGGAACGCATCCGCACGACAACATGGAAATTATCACTATTCCATTAGAAGGTGATTTGGCACACAAAGATAGTATGGGCAATACCGAAATTATCAAATTTGGTGACGTGCAAGTGATGAGTGCGGGTACTGGAATTCAACACTCCGAATTCAATCCGAATCACGACAAAAGAACCAATTTATTGCAAATATGGGTATTCCCAAAAGAGCGAAATGTAACGCCTCGCTACCAACAAATTACACTAGATACTACGGATCGCCATAATAGACTGCAGCAAATTCTTTCCCCTAATGCCGATGATGCTGGCGTTTGGATTCACCAAGACGCCTGGTTTCATATGGGTAATTTAGATCAAGGTACCGTTTTGAATTACGACCGTAAAAAAGAAGGCAACGGACTTTATATCTTTGTCATCAAAGGAAGTTTAAAAGTAGAGGGTCAAGAGCTAGACCTACGCGACGGTTTGGGAATTACTGATTTTGAAAAAGTAACTATAGAAGCTACCTCGGACGCTGAAGTCTTGTTGATGGAAGTTCCAATGGAACAGTACTTTAATTCGTAATCCAACCCTTTCAGTATATAAAACCCTGAATGGGTTAAATTCTAGATAAGAACTATGAACACAGAAGTACAAGTAAAAATCAATGATAAAAACGGATTTTTTTATATTGATGTCGACGGCAAACACGAAGCCATGATGACTTTTGTTTTTGCAGGAGCAGATAAAATCATTATTGACCACACCGAGGTGAAGCCGGGAAACGAAGGCAAGGGTTTTGGGAAAAAAATGGTAAGCAAAGCGGTGGAATATGCCCGAGAAAACAACATTAAAATTATTCCGCTTTGCCCTTTTGCCAAGAGTGTTTTTGATAAAGTGGCTGAATTTAGAGACGTACTGTAACCATGGAAAATGTATTAGATTCTGATCTAGTTGGTCACATTGGTTTGCAAAAATACAAATGCACGATTCGCTGGCGCAGTGGCGAATTGCTTATGGATGAACCCGAAAGTGTTGGCGGGAAAGACTTAGGTCCCGACCCCTTTTCTACTTTACTGGCCTCTTTGGCGGGTTGTACCTTGTCGACCTTGCGCATGTATATTGACCGAAAAGGCTGGGACATTCCGGACATCAATATTTCCTTAAATTTAGCACAGGAAAATACTACGGAATTGGAAACTGTAATTTCTAGAACGCTGACCTTTTCAACAAACATTCCTGAGGAGCAGAAAGAACGCTTACTAATTATTGCGGAGAAGTGCCCAATTTCGAAATTATTGAAAAATAAAATAACTATTAATACCGCTATCTAAAATGGATCCGAACAACCTAACCAAAGAATACACCAACGGTGAAGTCACCATCGTATGGCAATCCGGAAAATGCATCCACTCGGGGAATTGCGTTCGCAACAATCCAGATGTTTTTAAACCTAAAGAAAAACCTTGGATTACTCCAGAAGCTTCGACTACCGACAAAATCATTGAAACTATCAAAAAATGTCCGTCGGGTGCTTTAACTTATTATTTGAATTCCGAAAAATAGATGGTTTCCTACAGTGCCAAAACCAAAACGCCTTTGGAAAAAGTCTGGAGCGATTTGCTATTGAAAATCGAGCATCCTGAACATTTCGTTCCTGGAGTTCAAAAGGTTGTGATTCTCGAAAAAACTACCGATTCGGTTATTCGAGAGATGGAAGTTGCTATGGGTGACTCTAAAGTTACATTAAAAGAAAAAATTACTTTTCAACCTTATAAAGTTCGTTTTGACTTGATGGAGCATCCTACAATGGAAGGCTACCTCGACAACGATGCTACATGGCTTTCTGAAAACGAAACTGAAATTACTTTTACCGCGCATTGGAAAAACAAAAGTACCCAAGAGGAAATTGACAACTTTGAAATCATTAAGAATGCTATTATAAAAACGATAGCCTTTATAGAAAAATAGCAATGAAAAAAATTCTTGCCTTCGCGGGCTCCTCCAGTAGAAACTCCATCAACAAACAATTCGCCATTTATACGGCGCAATTGTTTCCCGATTCGGAACTTGAAATCCTAGACCTAAACGATTATGAAATGCCGGTCTATTCTGTTGACAAACAGGCTGAGCATGGAATACACCCGCTGGCCCATGATTTTTACGCCAAAATAGGAAGTGCCGATGTCATTGTGCTTTCCTTGGCAGAACATAACGGAGCCTATTCGAGTGCTTTTAAAAATGTGTTGGATTGGACTTCCAGAATTAACCCTAAAACCTTTCAAGAGAAACCCATGCTTTTGTTAGCGACTTCTCCCGGAGCCAGAGGCGGCAGCAACGTTCTTGAAATTGCCAGCAAGCGGTTTCCCTTTCAAGGAGTCGATTTAAAAGGCACGTTTTCGTTGCCGAGTTTCCACCAGAATTATGACGCAGAGAAAGGCATCGTTGATGAAGTTCTCAAAAATCAATTGGTAGAACTCGTACAATCGATTGCCATCTAATATAAAATACTATTTTTGCTTCAGATTTTAATTTAAACTATTATGAAAGCATACGTATTCCCTGGTCAAGGTGCTCAATTCACCGGAATGGGCAAAGACTTATATGAAACTTCTGAAACGGCCAAAGTACTTTTTGAACGAGCCAACGACATCTTGGGTTTCCGCATTACCGACATTATGTTTGAAGGGACCGCAGAAGAATTGAAAGAGACGAAAGTAACCCAACCCGCGGTGTTTTTACACTCGGTAATTTTAGCCAAAACCTTAGAAAATTTCAAACCTGAAATGGTTGCTGGACATTCGTTAGGCGAATTTTCAGCGTTGGTAGCCAATGGCGCTTTATCGTTTGAAGACGGCTTGAGATTAGTATCCCAACGTGCTGTTGCCATGCAAAAAGCTTGTGAAATCCAACCTTCTACGATGGCTGCGGTATTGGGATTAGACGACCGAATTGTAGAAGAAGTTTGCGATGCTATTGACGGCATTGTAGTAGCGGCGAATTACAACTGCCCGGGACAATTGGTGATTTCCGGAGAATTTTCGGCTGTTGAAAAAGCCTGCGAAGCGATGAAAGAAGCCGGTGCCAAACGAGCATTATTATTACCGGTTGGTGGTGCCTTTCACTCGCCGATGATGGAACCTGCTCGAGAAGAATTAGCGGCAGCTATTGAAGCAACTACGTTTTCGACTCCCATTTGTCCGGTGTATCAAAACGTAACGGCTAGCGCAGTTTCGGATGCTGAAGCAATTAAGAAAAATTTGATTATTCAATTGACCGCTCCTGTAAAATGGACGCAATCGGTACAACAAATGATTGCTGATGGTGCTACTTCCTTTACAGAGGTGGGGCCAGGAAAAGTTTTGGTTGGATTAGTGAATAAGATCAATAGAGACGTAGAGACTATTAGCGCTTAATTATGCTACTAGAAATAGGATTTAGAAGTAAATCCATGGCATAAAAAATCCCGAATTCACATTCGGGATTTTTTTATTTTATCCTTTTGAAATTTAACTTCTAATTTTTAATTCCCATTTCCAAGCGCTGGCTAAAGCTTCTTCCAAGGTAGATTGTGCTTTCCATCCTAAAACGGTATTCGCTTTGTCGGTATTGGCATAGGCTGAGATGATATCGCCTTCTCTTCTTCCCACAATTTTGTAAGGTAATTTTTTGCCACTTACTTTTTCAAAGGTCGTAATGACTTCTAGTACGGAACTTCCGGTTCCGGTTCCTAAATTGAACGTTTCTACTTTGGCTAAGTTCTTTTTGTTTAGCAATCGTTGTAAGGCAATCACGTGCGCTTTCGCTAAATCGACTACGTGAATGTAATCGCGGATGCAGGTTCCGTCTGGCGTTGGATAATCGTCTCCGTATACCGATAATTCTTGGCGCATTCCGATTCCGGTTTGGGTAATAAACGGAATTAAGTTTTGAGGAATTCCCAGAGGCAATTCGCCGATTTCAGCAGATGGATGCGCTCCCATGGGATTAAAATAGCGCAACAATATGGCGTTAATGTTGGTTACTTTGGCCGTATCGGTAATGATTTCTTCCCCAATTTGCTTGGTGTTTCCATAAGGAGACTGGGCTACTTGAATGGAAGCATCTTCCGTAATGGGCATTTTTTCAGCTTCCCCATAAACCGTGCAAGAGGAGCTAAAAATGAAATTTGCTTGTGGCAATTGTTGCAATTCCTGCAAAACATATACTAAAGTATTGATATTGTTTTCGTAGTACAACAGCGGGTTTTCAACGCTTTCCCCAACTGCTTTGGATGCGGCAAAGTGAATTACTCCTGATACATCGTTGTGCTTTTTAAAGAAATTTTGCACCGCCGCTTTTTCGCGCAAATCCATTTTTTCGAAATGTGGCATTTTTCCGGTTATGGCCACGATTCCTTTGAGAACTTCTTCGGAAGAATTGGAAAGATTGTCGATAATCACTACGTCGAAGCCTTCGTTTTGCAATTCGACTACGGTATGCGACCCAATAAAACCTAAACCTCCTGTTACTAGTACTTTCATATTATTATTCGATGGTTGATAATTTGCAAATGACCTAGCCCTGATTGCAACGGCATCCTTTTGCTGCCTTCTTTAGGCAGGAAAAGATAGAGTGGAAAGCAGGAACCAGCTTCTAAAACTACTTTAAAAATTCGATAACCGCATTCGTGATGAACTGAATTTGCTCGTCATCCAATTCGGTGTGCATTGGTAAAGATATTACTTCTTTGACCAATTGGTTGGTGATTGGAAAATCTTCTTCTTTGTAACGTGTGTCCAAATAGGCTTTTTGACTGTGCAGCGGAATTGGGTAATAAATGGCGCAAGGAATGCCTTTGTCTAGCAAGTGTTGCATTAATCCATCCCGATCGGCATTGATGATTCGCAGTGTATATTGGTGAAAAACGTGGCAATCACAGATGTCACAAATACTGGGTGCAATAATATTTTGATGACCTTCGAACGCTGCAGAATATTTTTTAGCCGCATTTTGACGAGCATGATTGTATGCGTCTAACAACGGTAACTTGGCATTTAAAACCGCGGCTTGAATGCTATCGAGACGCGAATTTACTCCGACTACATCGTGGTGGTAGCGGACGTACATGCCATGATTTACCATTCCTCGCAAGGTGTGTGCTAACGCATCATCGTTCGTGAAAATAGCACCTCCGTCTCCGTAGGCTCCTAAATTTTTAGAAGGAAAAAACGATGTGGCTCCAACATGTCCGATGGTTCCGGCTTTCTTTTTGGTTCCGTCGGAGAATTTGCAATTGGCTCCGATGGCTTGGGCGTTGTCTTCGATGACGTATAAATTATGCTCTTTGGCGATGCGCATGATGGCTTCCATATTGGCGGCACGACCGAACAAATGTACAGGTACAATGGCTTTCGTTTTGGGTGTTATCGCTTTTTTGATGGCTTCTATCGAAATGTTCATGTTGACTAAGTCGACATCCACTAACACGGGTGTTAATTGTAAAAGTGCGATGACTTCCACGGTGGCGGCGAAGGTAAAGTCGGCCGTAATGACTTCGTCTCCGGGTTGCAATCCTAATCCCATCATGGCAATTTGCAAGGCATCCGTTCCGTTTGCACAGGGAATCACATGTTTGACGTCGAGGTATTCTTCTAGGTTTTTTTGGAAGGTGTGAACTTGCGGTCCGTTAATGTAAGTATTGGTATCTAAAACTTCTTGAATGGAAGCGTTTACAGTATTTGCAATTTTTTCGTATTGACTTTTAAGGTCAACCATTTGGATTTTTTTCATCTATAGTATAAATTAAATGCAAGCAAAATTAGTAATTTAATGACGGACAACCATAAAAATTCTACAAAGAGATGTATTTTAGCGACACAATTTCTTGACTATGTTTTTTTGGTATAATTTATTAGTGGTTTTCGCTGGATTTTGTTTGAAAATCTTGGCACTTTTTAGTCCGAAAATGAAACTTTTTGCGGAAGGTCGGAAAACCGTTTTCGCCACTTTAGCCTCTAAAATAAAACCTACCGATAAAACGATATGGTTTCATGCTGCTTCTTTGGGCGAATATGAACAAGGGTTGCCGGTGATGGAACAGATGAAACTCCAGTTTCCGGAGCATAAAATTGTATTGACTTTCTTTTCGCCATCGGGTTTTGAGGTTCGGAAAAATAATACAATTGCCGATGTGACGGTTTATTTACCTTTGGACACCAAATCGAATGTCGCACAATTCTTAAAACTAGTGCATCCTGATTTGGTTTTTTTCATCAAATACGAATACTGGCCGAATTACTTAGCAGCATTAAAAACCCTTGAGGTTCCTACTTATTTGATTTCGGGGATTTTCAGAGAAAACCAATTGTTTTTCAAAGGGTACGGTAGTTTTTACCGAAAAGCTTTGGATACTTTTGATCATTTTTTTGTCCAAAACTCGGGTTCTAAAGACTTGCTATTGCAATTGGGAAAAACAAACGTCACGGTTTCTGGCGATACTCGTTTTGATCGGGTCGCAGCAATTTTGGCGAAAGACAATCGCTTGGATTTTATATCTGAATTTAAAAATAATAAACTAACCATTGTGGTGGGAAGTTCTTGGCCGAAGGATGAAAGTTTGTTGGTGGACTTTATTAATGCTACGCAGCATCCCGTGAAATTTATCATTGCTCCGCACAACATTAAATCGGAGCAAATTCAGCAATTAAAAAATTCGATTACCAAGAGAGTGGTTTTGTTTTCGGAAAAGGAAAATCAAAATTTAAGGGACTGTGATGTTTTTATTATTGACACGATTGGTATCTTAACCAAGATTTATAGTGAAGCCGACATAGCTTATGTAGGTGGTGGTTTCGGAAATCCCGGTGTGCACAATATCTTAGAGCCGGCTACTTTTGGTGTTCCGATTGTCATTGGACCCAATTATTCTCATTTTGCTGAGGCGACCGCTTTGGTAAATATGGAAGGTTGTATTTCCATTACCACTGTATCTGAACTTCAACAAGCGTTTGAAAATTTAATTCAGAATGAAACGATTCGGAATGAAAAAGGACATATTTGCAGCACTTTTGTTCAAATGAATAAAGGCGCTACTGAGAGCATTCTGAAATACATTCTGAATCAAAACCAAATTTCACAACTTTAAATAGCATCCTTATGAGATTTTTAAAATTACTGATTTTCTTTATTGCCGTTCAAATGCAGGCGCAGCAAGGCGGCATGTGGATTCCTTCGTTATTACAAGGAATGAATGAGAAAGAAATGAAAAGCTTGGGCATGAAAATGACGGTGGCTGATATTTACGATGTCAACAAATCGAGTTTAAAAGATGCGGTTCCGCATTTTAATGGCGGTTGTACCTCGGAAGTAATTTCGCCGAAAGGGTTGTTGTTAACGAACCACCATTGCGGATTTGATGCCATTCAAACCCATTCTTCTGTTGACCATGATTACTTAACCAATGGATTTTGGGCTTATAAAATGGAAGACGAATTGCCCAATGAAGATTTAGAAGTTACTTTTATAGTAAAGATTGAAGATGTTACTACCCAAGTTCTAGATGGCACCGCAGCCCTAGCTTTAGAAGCGGAGCGTCAAAAGAAAATCCAAGATAATATTGCGGCTTTGAGCAAATCGTTGCCTAAAGAAAGTTGGCAAGAAAACAAAATCAGAACCTTTTATGAAGGGAACCAATACATGTTGTTTGTAACAGAAACCTATAAAGATGTTCGATTGGTAGGAGCACCACCATCGGCGATTGGTAAATTTGGTTCGGATACGGACAATTGGGTTTGGCCTCGTCACACGGGTGATTTCTCTTTGTTCCGAATTTATGCCGATAAAAATAATCGCCCTGCAGGGTATTCTAAAGACAATATACCTTACTCGCCCAAACATTTCTTACCGATTTCGTTAGACGGAATTAAAGAAGACGATTTCACTTTGGTTTTTGGATATCCTGGAAAAACAAATGAGTATTTGCCCGCGGTGGCTATTGAGCAAATTGTAACCGAATTGAATCCGGCGAAAATTGAAATTCGAGATAAAGCCTTAAAAGTTCAAGATGGTTTTATGCGAAAAGACAATGCGATTAAAATTCAATATGCTTCTAAATATGCTGGGATTGCCAACTATTGGAAAAAATGGATTGGAGAAACCCAAGGTTTGAAAAAATCGAATGCGGTTGCTGTAAAAAAGAAACAAGAAGCGGCTTTTCAAGAGAAAGTGGTAAAAGCTGGAAAGCAAACGGACTATGGAAACCTATTGGCTGATTTTGAAAAAAACTACAAAGAGATTGCTCCTTACGCTTCTGCCCGGGATTATTTCATTGAAGTGGTGTTGCGAAACACAGAACTTTTGAATGTCGCCTACAAGATGTATCAATTAGAGCAAATTTACAATACCAAAGGCGAGCAAGCTTTTACGGATAGAAAAAATAATTTGGCGACAGGTCTTGGTGAATTTTACAAAGATTTCAATGCTGGCGTTGATGAAAAAGTTTTTGAACAACTGATTGCCCTTTATGCAACCAAATCACCAAAGTCCTTTTTGCCACCAGCTTTGCTGACTGTCGACACCAAGCAATTAACAGCGGATGTCTACAGCACCTCTAAGCTAACAACCTTTATTGGGACAAAAGAGCTTTTGACGGGTGATTCAAAAACAGTACTAGCCAATTTGAATAATGATAAGTGTTTTCAATTGGTGAAAGTAATGGCGGACAACTATTTAAAAGAAGTGGCCCCAAAATACGATCAAATCAACCTGAAAATTACAGCATTGCAACGAACCTATATGAAAGCGCAACTAGAACTGAACAAAGGAGCTCGTATTTTTCCAGATGCTAACAGTACGTTGAGAGTTACCTACGGAAAAGTGAAAGGGTATGAGCCTAAGGACGCGACGGTATACAAACCCATTACCTACTTAGACGGCGTTTTGGAAAAGTATATTCCCGGAGATTATGAATTTGATGTACCCAAAAAACTAATTGATCTTTACAATGCAAAAGATTATGGTCCTTATGGAGAAAAAGGAAAAATGCCAGTTTGTTTTATTGGAACCAACCATACTACTGGTGGAAATTCAGGAAGCCCCGCCATTGACGCTAAAGGAAATTTGATTGGATTAAATTTTGACCGTGTTTGGGAAGGTACTATGAGCGATATTTATTACGACCCTTCTATTTGTAGAAACGTGATGGTAGACATTCGATATGTATTATTTATTATAGACAAATATGCGAATGCTCATAATTTAATCGACGAATTAAAATTAGTACATCCAAAAAAGACTAATAAAACATAATCTTTCTCTTAACATATTTTTGGCACAGTGTTTGTTAAGTGAAAAAGCGTTGCAAAGAGTAGATTTTTTTAAAAAAAAATTGAAAATTATTTTTACATAATAAAAAATTTATATCTTTGCCTCGAATTAATAATTAACCTTTTATAATTAAGTAAGATGAAAAAAGTATTTTTAAGTTTAGCTGTTATCGCTGCATTAACTGTAGTATCTTGTAAACAAGCTGAAGCTCCTGCTGAAGAAGCTACTGCTACTGAAGAAGTTGCACCTGCTGCTGAAGAAGCTGCTCCTGTAGTTGATTCTGCTGCTGCTGCTACTGAAGCTGCTGCTCCTGCTGCTGCTGAAGCTGCTGCTCCTGCTGCTGCTGAAGCTGCTGCTCCTGCAAAAAAATAATTAGAAATTAATTTCTAAAAATTTTAAAAACCACGCTAAGCGTGGTTTTTTTATTTATACAACTTTATAAGTAAATGAAATAACATTGGGCATAAAAAAAGCTTCAAACAATTGTTTGAAGCTTTTTGTACTCAGAGCGGGACTTGAACCCGCACGAACATTGCTGTTCACTGGATTTTAAGTCCAGCGTGTCTACCAATTTCACCATCCGAGCAGTATGGTTTTGAGCGAAAAACGGGGCTCGAACCCGCGACCTCGACCTTGGCAAGGTCGCGCTCTACCAACTGAGCTATTTTCGCATTTCAATATTTTAATCACACGTTACTTCTTCCGTAACGCGAGGGCAAATTTAATACTTTAATTCAATTCTACAAGTCTTTTTTACAAAAAAAACAACCCTCCCCTATAACCTTCTGAATACCTATTCTTTAGTGAATTTTATTCTACTTCCGCAGCAACATTCTTTTGATTTCATTGAGTTTCATCATCGCTTCAATCGGAGTTAGCGTATTAATATCCAAACTCAAAATCTCCTCTTTAATTTCTTCTAATAAAGGATCATCTAAATTGAAAAAACTCATTTGCATTTCTGTCTTCTCGGTTTTCAATCCGTTTAGCGCATCGCTGGAATGATCTTTCTCTAATTTCTTTAATAATTTTTGAGCTTTAGCGATTACCATTTGCGGCATTCCCGCCATTTTAGCTACATGAATCCCAAAGCTATGGGCGCTTCCTCCCTTCACCAGTTTCCGAATAAACAACACCGTATCTTTCAGTTCTTTCACAGAAACATTGTAGTTCTGAATTCTCGGCAACACTTCACTCATTTCATTCAACTCGTGATAGTGGGTTGCAAATAACGTTTTGGGTTGGGTTGGGTGTTCGTGCAAAAACTCGGCAATTGCCCAAGCTATGGAGATACCGTCATACGTACTTGTTCCTCGCCCAATCTCATCCAATAAAATCAAACTCCTTTCTGAAAGATTATTCAAAATGGAAGCGGTTTCATTCATCTCCACCATAAAGGTAGATTCGCCCATTGATATATTATCACTGGCTCCTACTCTAGTGAAAATTTTATCCACAACACCCATTCGAACACTATCTGCAGGTACAAAACTTCCCATTTGCGCCAACAAAACGATTAAGGCCGTTTGTCTTAAGATGGCTGATTTACCCGACATATTAGGCCCTGTAATCATAATGAGTTGCTGTGTTTCTCGATCTAAGAACACATCGTTCGCAATATAAGGTACACCAACCGGTAATTGCTTTTCAATAACTGGATGCCGTCCGTTTTTAATGTCCAATTCAAAAGAATCATCTAAATCAGGGCAAACATATTTGTTTTCAATCGCCAATTGTGCGAAGGAAGTCAAACAATCCAATTGAGCGATTAAGTTCGCATTTAATTGAACGGGCTTTATATAAGTCGCAATCCAACTAATCAATTGTTCAAACAAGGCCACTTCTAATTTATGAATCTTTTCTTCGGCGCCTAGAATTTTGGTTTCGTATTCTTTTAATTCCTCTGTAATGTAACGTTCCGCATTAACTAATGTTTGCTTCCGAATCCACTCGGAAGGAACTTTATCCTTGTGTGTGTTTCTAACTTCTATATAATAGCCAAAAACATTATTGAACGATATTTTCAGTGATGAAATCCCCGTTCTCTCTGATTCTCTAGCCTCAATACCTTCTAAAAATTCTTTCCCTAAAGTGGATATTGCTCTAAGTTCATCCAATTCGTCATTGATACCCATTGCAATAGCATTTCCTTTAGCAATGGCCACTGGCGCCTCTTGATTCAAAGTTGTTTCTATCTTTTCTCGCAATAAATCGCAGCTGTGTAAACTATCTCCCAAAACTCTAACGGCTTCTTGCTTGCTTTCCAGAGCAATTCCTTTTATAGGAAGTATGGCATCTAGTGATTCTTTTAAATAAACCACTTCTCGTGGCGAAACTTTCCCAGTGGCAATTTTAGAAATCAACCGTTCCAAATCCGAAATCTGTTTGATTTGAAATTGAATGCTTTTTAAAACTTCTTGATTTTCCTTTAAGTAAGCCACGACTTCATGGCGGTTTTGGATCTTTTTGATATCCTTCAAAGGTAACGCCAACCACCGTTTCAATAAACGTCCGCCCATTGGGGACAAAGTTTTATCCACGATATCCAACAACGTCACTGCATTCGGATTATAACTATGATACAACTCCAAATTGCGTATGGTAAACCGATCCATCCAAACATAAGCATCTTCCGCAATTCGCTGTAAAGACGTAATGTGTTCTTTCTTGTTGTGTTGTGTTTCCGACAGATAGTACAAAATAGCACCCGATGCAATAATCCCTTCCTGCAAATCCTCTACTCCAAATCCTTTTAAGGTCGCCGTTTGAAAATGCGATGTCAGCTTTTCAACCGCGTAATCTTCTTTATATACCCAATCTTCCAGGTAAAAATGATGGTAATCCTCCCCGAAAGTTTCTCTAAAAACATTCTTACTAATCTTAGCAATCAAAACTTCGCTAGGATTGAAGTTTTGCAACAACTTGTCTATATATTCATCGGTGCCTTGTGCCGTCAGAAACTCGCCCGTGGAAACATCTAAAAATGAAATACCAATCGTCTTTTTTCCGAAATATAGCGATGCCAAAAAATTATTGGTTTTTGATTGCAATACTTCGTCATTCAAAGAAACCCCCGGCGTTACTAATTCAGTAACTCCTCGTTTGACAATTGTTTTGGTCATTTTTGGATCTTCCAATTGATCACAAATCGCTACTCGAAGCCCTGCTTTTACCAGTTTGGGTAAATAGGTATTCAAAGAATGATGTGGAAAACCCGCTAGGGCCGTTTCGGTCTCCGATCCCGCGCCCCGTTTGGTAAGCACGATTCCCAATATCTTGGAAGCGCGAACCGCATCTTCGCCAAAAGTTTCATAAAAATCACCTACGCGAAACAACAAACAAGCATCCGGATATTTCCGTTTTATCTCGTTGTATTGCTTCATTAACGGAGTCTCTTTTACTTCTTTTTCTTTGGCTGCCAAGGGAATTCTAGTTTAATTAGGTTGTGAAAACGATTAGCGAATTTAAAAATTTTAAAGGGAATAAATAGCATTCCCAAAATTTAAATAATTTTAAGAAAGATTTAGGATGTTATTTGAATTTTTTCTATAGTTTTGTCTTTGAATTTTAATTAAAACAACAATGAAAAAAATAGTATTATTAGCTCTATTAACCGTTTTTGGAGTAACGACTTCAAACGCTCAAGCTAAAAAAGCAACTAAAAAAGAAGCTGCTCCAGCTAAAGTTGAAACGCCTAAAGTAGAAGGAGCAGGAATGCTTTTTGAAAACGAAACTATCGATTACGGAACATTACCTCACAATGCTGATGGAAAACGTGAATTCGTATTCGTAAACAACGGAAACAAACCGTTAATCATCACTAACGCTACAGGTTCTTGTGGTTGTACTGTTCCAACGTTCCCTAAAGAGCCAATTGCTCCAGGTGCGAAAGCTATTATTGGTGTGAAATACGCTACGGATAGAGTAGGTGCTTTTACAAAAACAGTAACGGTAACTTCCAATGCAGAAGGACAAGCTTCAAAAATACTTACTATTAAAGGTACCATCCTTGCAGATGAAACTCCAAAAGACACTCCAAAAGGATAATTCCTTTTAAAAATAATCAAAAAAGCTTCCTAATCCTTAGGGAGCTTTTTTTATGTCTACTATTACTACCCAGCTCATGCGAAAACTTGAAAACAGCGAACTTCAAAGAAAATCCATCCAAGATTTTAAAGAAGCAACCAAAACTCCACTTATCCTAGTCTTAGACGACATTCGTAGTTTACACAATATTGGATCCGTGTTTCGCACAGCCGATGCTTTCTTGATTGAAAAAATCTACTTGTGTGGCATCACCGCAACACCGCCAAACAAAGAAATCCACAAAACTGCCTTAGGCGCCACCGAAACCGTAGCTTGGGAGTACGTTGAACATGTGGTCGCACTTATTGATAAACTAAAAACCGAAGACGTCGAGGTCTATGCCATAGAGCAAGTGGAAAATTCCATCTTTCTTCAAGATTTTAAAATCGACAGTAAGAAGAAGTACGCCTTAGTATTTGGAAACGAAGTGTTTGGCGTCAATCAAATGGCTATTGAAGCTTGCCATGGCACTATTGAAATTCCTCAATTGGGTTCTAAGCATTCGCTCAATATTTCGGTAAGCGCCGGAATTGTAGTCTGGGATTTGTTTAAGAAAATACAGTTTTAATGCGCTAATTTGTTTTGAATTTCTTCTAAAACAAATACATAATCTTCTTGTTTTTTAACAAAGTCGCGATCCGAGACATCAATAATCAAGACATTCAAATCGGTTTGCGATTTAATGTAATCCAGATATCCTTTGTTGATTTTGTCTAAATATTCCGCCGGAATTTCTTGCTCATAACTGCGGCCGCGATGCTTGATATTGGCTAACAAACGCTCCGTATTTTGATACAAATAAATGTACAAATCGGGTTTCGGCATTTCCTTATAGATAATTTCAAACAACTTGCGGTACAAGCGGTATTCGTCTTCCGACAACGTTACTTTGGCAAAAATCAACGATTTGAAGATGTGATAATCAGCCACGATGAAATCCTTAAACAAATCAAACTGAGCCAAATCATCGGCGATTTGTTGGTACCGGTCCGCTAAAAAAGACATCTCTAATGGAAAAGCATAGCGGTTTTGATCTTCATAAAACTTAGGCAAAAACGGATTGTCAGCAAATCGTTCCAACACCGTTTTAGCATTAAAATCTTGCGCGATCTTATTAGTCAACGTAGTTTTTCCAGCGCCTATATTTCCTTCAATGGCAATATAATTGAAGTGCTCCAACGGGATTTTTTGCAACGGAAAAGACAAAGACTGTACTACTTTGCATTGACTTTTATCTTCCGATGCCTTCAATAAATCTGGCAAGTATTTTTGTAAAATTGGGTGCCGCCAATCTAAATTTAAATCGCGCATCGGCAGCAAAACAAACATTCGTTCTTGCATAAAAGGATGCGGCACTTGCAAGGTTGCCGAAGTGATGATTTCTTCATCAAAAGCAATGACATCGATATCAATGCTTCTCGATTGATAGCCTTCCGCTTCCGTGCGAACGCGTCCTAATTTTTTTTCAATCGCCAAAACGGCTTCCAACACATGCTCTGCAGCACTATTGGTATGCAACACCAAAGCGCAATTGTAAAACGCATCGCTATCAAATCCCCAAGATTTTGTTTCATACAATTGAGAAACTTTGACAATCGTCCCCACTTCCAAATGGATAAAATCAATAGCTTTTTGGATGTTGGCAAGGCGATCCCCTTGATTGCTTCCTAACGATAAAATAACTTGATGTTGCGAATTCATATTAACCGCAAATTAAGTAAAAGAATTTTAGAATAGAAGTATATTTGCACCGACTGTTAATAAATTTAATAACGCTTAAATTTGTAACGCTTAGAAACCTTTTACAACCAATACGTAAAAAATAAACTATGAGATTTTTAGGAAATGTATTAGCAACGATAGTCGGTCTTTTTGTTTTTTGTATGATCTTCTTTTTTGGCATTATATTGATTGGCGCCCTCTTTGGCGGCGGGTCTAAAAAAATAAGTGTCGATAGAAATTCCGTAATCGAACTCGACTTATCGAAAGTCACAACCGATTACGCTGGAAAATTCGACTATAAAGATTTTGAATACCTGAACGATAACAACAAACACGATGGACTGACCGACATCCTCCGAGCCATCAAAGAAGCCAAAACCGACGATAACATCAAAGGAATTTCCATCTTAAACGACGAGTCTAAATTAGGAATGGCTCAAATCAAAGAAGTGCGAAAAGCCTTAGAAGATTTTAAGAAATCGGGCAAGTTCGTCTTCGCGTATGCCAATGTGTTCAGTCAGAAAGAATACTATCTGAATTCGGTGGCCAACACCATTTACCTCAATCCTATTGGGGAATTGGAATTCAAAGGACTTTCTTCTGAAGTCTTGTTCTTTAAAGATTTCCAAGACAAATACGGCATCAAAATGGAAGTGATTCGCCACGGTAAGTACAAAAGTGCCGTAGAACCTTTTCTAGAAAACAAGATGAGTGACGCCAACCGAGAACAAATCTCGACCCTCTTAAATTCGGTTTGGAATTCTGTCCTAAGCGATATCTCCGTTAGCCGAAATATTCCAACAACCCAACTAAATGAAATTGCCAACGGCCTTTTAGCCCGAACACCGGAAATGGCGAAAGCACAACACTTAGTAGATAAAATAGCCTACGAAGACATTTATCATAACGACATCCGCAAACTATTAAACGTAGATTCCGATAAAGAGTACCACACCATTGCTATTCTAGACTATGCCGAAAACGTAGCTTCTACCGCTAAAACCTACACGACCAAAGATAAGATTGCCATCATCTATGCGCAAGGAGAAATCGGCAGTGGCGAAGGTGATGTCAACGAAGTTGGAGAAGGTTCCATGCGCCGTTCTCTAAGAGAAGCGCGACTAGACGATCACATCAAAGCGGTGGTTTTGCGTATTGATTCTCCGGGAGGAAATGCGTTGACTTCGGACCTTATTTGGCGTGAAATCGAAAACACTAAAAAAGTAAAACCCGTAGTGGTTTCTATGGGAAATTTAGCCGCTTCCGGTGGTTATTATATCGCTTGTAATGCTACCAAGATTTTTGCCGAAAATAACACCATCACCGGTTCGATTGGCGTGTTTGGACTATTGCCCAACTTCACGCAGTTGACTTCTAAAATGGGAATCAATTCGGAACAAGTAAGCACCAATACCAATGCAGCCGACTATAGTATTTTCAAACCTTTAACCGAAAACTACAAAGCGTTTGCACAAGAAGGTGTAGAGAAAATCTATTCCACATTTGTGTCGCGAGTAGCGGCCGGCAGAAGAATGACCTTTGCTCAAGTGGATGCTATTGGTCAAGGACGTGTTTGGTCGGGAGCCGATGCACTGAAAATCGGACTCGTAGATGCTATTGGAGGCATGGATGATGCGCTAAATTACGCATCTCATTTGGTAAAAATCAAAGAATACAAAACGCAAAACTTTCCGGTTTATGAAAAAAACCTGGAAGACTTGCTTGGTGGCTTAGGGCTACCGTTTCTAAAGTCGAAAGAAAGTTTGATTCAAGAAGAAATCGGAGAAGAAAACTACAAAGTGATCCAACAAATTCGTCGCGTGCAAGCCAAAAAAGGAGTGCAAGCCAGTTTGCCTTTCGAAATAAACATTCAGTAAGCACGAAAACGCTCAGCATTTACGTTATACATACAAACCCTGCCCAGTCATGATAAAGAAAATTCTAAAAATTGTCGGAATAGTACTGTTACTACTTATTGCTTCCTTATTTGCCATTCCCTATTTTTTCAAAGATCAAATCAAAGCCAAAATTACCGAAGCCATCAACGAAAAAGTCGACGCTAGAGTGTCCTTTGCCGATGCCGATTTGAGTTTGTTCAAAAGTTTCCCTCAAGCCAACGTTTCGATCGACAAGCTTTTGATCATCAATAAAGCGCCTTTTGAAGGTGATACCTTGATTTCTTTGGGCGAATTGAATCTGAAAATGTCCATCAAAGAACTTTTTAAAGGCAAAGACGAACCGATGAATATTGAAGCCATTAGCACCGAAAATGGACTCATCAACATCTTATTCAATAAAGACGGATTAGGGAATTTCGACATCGCGCTAAAAGACCAAGACCAAAAAGATCCGAACAAAAGCAATCCGCTGGCCTTGAAAATCAAAGAATACAAAGTCACCAATTTGAAATTCAAATACTTTGATGAAGCGTCCAAAATCAAAATGGTGATTGACAGTTTAAACCATACGGGTACGGGTGATTTTGCCAATTCCAAACTTGATTTGGTCACCAACTCAACGGCAAAAGTGTCTTTGTTCATGGACAAAGCCAATTATATGAATCACGTTCCCGTCACTTTAGATGCCGTCTTAGGAATCGATTTAGACCAAAGCAAATACACCTTCAAACAAAACAAAGCTTTGATCAACAAGCTCCCATTAGAATTTGATGGATTCATTCAATTGGTGGAGGCCGGACAAGAATACGACTTGAAATTCAAAACGCCTACTTCGAGTTTTCAAAACTTCTTAGGCTTAATTCCTTCGGCTTATTCGGGCAGTTTGAAAGACGTCAAAACTACAGGTGACTTTACCGTAGCGGGTTTTGCTAAAGGGTTGTATTCCGACAAAAGCGTTCCGAAATTCAACATTGCGATTGCGTCCAACAACGCGTCGTTTCAATATCCGAACTTGCCGAAATCGGTGCAAAGCATTGTAATAGATACCAAAATCATCAACGAAACCGGATTGATGAACGACACTTATGTGAACTTAGACAAACTATCCTTCCGTATTGATCAAGATGTTTTTAACGCGAAAGCCAACATCCGAAACATCGCTGAGAATGCCTTAGTGGATGCGGAATTGAAAGGAATTATCAACTTAGGAAATGTTTCTAAAGCGTATCCTATCAAACTAAAAGTGCCACTTTCTGGAATTTTAGCTGCCAATGTGTTGACGAAATTCGATATGAAATCCGTCGAAACTAACCAATACGAGAACATGCAAAACTCCGGAAACATGACGCTCACCGGATTCAAATATGTAGACGAAACCAACAAAGCGATGAACATCAACAAAGCCGTGGTGCAGTTTACCAATACCCGAATCAATTTGCAGGAATTGGATTTGACCACCGGAAAAACCGACATGAAAGTCAATGGTGTTTTAGAGAATTTCTACGGATTTATGTTTAAAAATCAAGAACTGAAAGGCAACTTCAACATGGCTTCCAATCAGTTTGCCGTTTCCGATTTCATGACAACGGAAGCTCCTAAAGCAAGTGAAAAACCGAAAGAAGCGGTTAAGATTCCAGCCTATCTGAATTGCTCGTTAACCGCCAAAGCCAATACCGTTCTATACGATAATTTGGTGTTGAAAAACGTATCGGGTAAAATCATTCTGAAAGACCAAAAGGCCACCTTAGAAAATGTAAAATCATCTATATTTGGCGGACAAATTGCGGCTAATGGCTCGGTTTCTACCAAAGGAAAAACACCGATTTTCGACATGAATTTAGGCTTAAGTGCGGTGGATATTCAACAAACCTTCACTCAATTAGAAATGTTGAAGAAAATCGCTCCCATTGCCGGCGTGATTAACGGAAAACTAAACTCTAACATCAAACTTTCCGGAAATTTGGATGCCAAAGAAATGACACCCGATTTGAATACCTTAACTGGTGACTTAGCAGGACAATTGCTTTCTACCACGATTAATGCGAGCAATTCCGAACTGTTGACCAAGTTGGATGACAATGTAAGTTTTATCGATTTAAAGAAACTCAACCTCAACGATTTGAAAGCGGCACTAACCTTTCAAAACGGAAAAGTAACGGTAAAACCTTTTGATCTAAAATACCAAGACATCAAAGTGAATGTTTCGGGACAGCATGGTTTTGACCAGAACATGAATTACGCTGTGAAGTTTGATGTGCCTGCCAAATACTTAGGGGCCGAAGCCAACAAATTGATTGCTAAACTATCGCCAAGCGATGCCAATAAATTGGAAAACATTCCTGTCAATGCTATTCTTTCTGGGAATTTTAAAAATCCGAAAGTAACAACCGACATGAAAAGTGCCGTGACGAATTTAACCAACCAATTGGTCAAACAACAAAAAGAAAAATTAGTAAAACAAGGTACCAATGCGCTAGGTAATTTGATCAATGGGGCCACTAAAAAAGACACCACTAAAACCAATACTCCAGTTAAAGAAGACATCAAAAAGCAAGCAGGTGATTTGCTGAACGGCTTGTTTAAGAAAAAATAACTAAAGCGTAATACGCACCTGATAGCCTTCGGAACTTCGAATATTAAACACGGTTCCGTCTTCAAATAGTAAATATTGTCCCTTTATTCCCATCAAAACGCCTTTGAAAAGAGGCGTTTTTTCTAAACTCAAACTAGTCACTTTTTTCGGGTAAGACAAAACGGGATACTGCAGTTCGTACAGGTCGTTTTTCTCATTATAGAAATACTCTTGCACTTCTTGAGGAAGTAAGGGTTGCACGTTCGCTTTCTCGCGAATAAGATCCGTACTCACAATATCGTTCGTCAGCATCTTTCTCCAATTCGTTTTATCGGCAAAATGGTTTTTCAAAGCCACTTCGGTGATGCCAGCTAAATACCGATTCGGAACTTCTACAATGGCAATCGCCTTTTCGGCACCTTGATCAATCCATCGGGTTGGGACTTGCGTCTTGCGCGTCACTCCTACTTTTACTTCACTCGACAAGGCCAGGTAAACAATGTGCGGTTGCAATTGTACTTTCGTTTCGTAGTCCAAATCTCGATCGGCGATGCCTAAATGTGCCGTACTCAACTCGGGATTCATGATCCAGTCGCCCACCGCCGGACTCGAATAAAAGCAGTCGTAGCAAAATCCTTGACGAAAAATCTTTTTCTTCTTTCCACAATTCAAACATTGGTAGCCTTCCATTTGAATCGTAATTTCTTTGTTCAACACTTGGTTGACATTCAGAAAACTATTTTCAAATACTAGGTAATATTGAATGGGATTCCCAATTTCCGTTTGCATTTTCGTTAGCACGCCTTGATAAGTCATCGTTGGTTTAGGATTTGAGTAATTTTTTACTATTTTTGGTAAAGCTGTAAAGTTATGGATTTGAATTCGAATTTTTCAAATCATCAATCGTCTATCGTAAATCGTACATCAAAATGCCATTACCAATTATCAATTCTTTTGCCTCGTGGGTTTTGAAGCAACGCATTCATCAAATGGAGTTGTTTTTAAAATACCCGAATGAAGTTCAAGAAGAATTGCTCATGAATTTGATTCGATCCGCCGAAAGCACTTTTATTGGCACGAAATACGATTTCTCTTCGATTAAATCCTATCAAACGTTTACCGAACGCGTTCCTATTTCCACCTACGAAGAATTGGAACCCTTAATTGAACAAACGCGCCGCGGCGAGCAAAACATCATTTGGAACACCCCCATTAAATGGTTTGCCAAATCCAGCGGCACGACCAATGCCAAGAGTAAGTTTATTCCGGTGAGCAACGAAGCTTTGGAAGATTGCCATTACAAAGGCACCAAAGATTTGCTGTGCTTGTATTTGAACAACAACGAAAATTCCGAACTGTTTTTAGGAAAGAGTTTGCGCCTGGGTGGCAGTTCTCAAATCTACGAAGACAACAATACGTATTTTGGAGATTTGTCGGCAATCCTTATTGAAAACATGCCGATTTGGGCCGAGTTCAGCAGCACGCCCAGCAACCGCGTTTCGTTAATGAGCGAATGGGAATCCAAAATCGCAGCCATTATCAGCGAAACGAGAAATGAGAATGTAACCAGCTTTGCCGGCGTTCCTTCTTGGATGTTGGTCTTACTCAATAAGATATTAGAGGAAAGCGGCAAAACCAACCTGTTGGACATTTGGCCCAACCTAGAAGTATATTTCCATGGCGGTGTGAGCTTTGATCCGTATCGGGAACAATACAAAAAAATACTTCCCAAAAGCGACTTTAAATACTACGAAATCTACAATGCCTCCGAAGGCTTTTTTGCCATTCAAGATTTAAACGGTTCCAGTGAATTGCTCTTGATGTTGGATTATGGCATCTTCTATGAATTTATTCCGATGGATGTTTTTGGCACTTCAGAACAAACGGCGGTTCGCCTTTCCGATGTCGAACTAATGAAAAATTATGCGGTGGTGATTACCACCAATTCCGGATTGTGGCGCTATCTCTTGGGCGACACCGTTCGCTTTACCTCCTTGAACCCCTATCGCATTCGGGTAACGGGTAGAACCAAACACCATATTAATGTTTTTGGTGAAGAACTGATGGTGGAAAACACCGATATGGCCATCGCCAAAGCTTGTGCGATTACCAATACTGAAGTCGTAGATTATACCGTGGCTCCTATTTTTATGCAAGACAAAGAGAAAGGCGCTCACGAATGGATTATTGAATTCAAGAACAATCCTGAGAATCCAACCGCCTTCAAAACCATCCTCGACGAAACCTTACAATCCCTCAATTCAGATTACGAAGCCAAACGCTACAATAACATGACTTTAAATCCGTTAGTCTTAAACATCGCTCGCCCAAACTTGTTTTACGATTGGTTGAAAGACAACGATAAGTTAGGTGGGCAGCATAAAATTCCGAGATTGTCCAACCAACGCGATTATCTGGAACAATTAAAAAACTTGTCGACCACGGTCACTCGATGATGAAAAAAATAGGACTCTTAGTGCTTCTCTTAGGCATCCTATTTTCCTGTGGACCACACCGAATGCGCTGCGGTGCCACCGGAATCTGTGAAACTTCTTCCCAAAAAAAAGATAAAAAAAACTCCTAATGTTGTAACAATTTTGAGCGAGGGTAGTCTAGTAGGCATCATCAATCAAAATCAATACACATGAAATCATTACTTTTCGCCACCTTAGTTCTCCTCGGTTATTCGGTAACAGCGCAGGAAATCAAAAGCACTTCCGAATCTCCTAAAAGCACCGCCGCACAAGATTCCATTAAAAAAGCACCTAGTCCAAAAACACTTCAAGAAGTCACCGTTTTCGGAAACAAAAAACAATACCTCAAAGTAGAATCCGATAAGACTACGGTGAATGTCAAGAACAATCCCATGCTCAACAGCGGTAGTAGTTTGGATGCCGTTAAGAAATTACCAGGTGTGATTACTTCTCCAACAGGAAGCTTGACCTTAAACTCCAAAAATGTAGCCATCTACATTGACGGCGCTCCCAGTTCTTTAAGCGGGACGGATTTGCAAAACTACTTGTCGAGCCTGCCCGCGAACGCCATTGAAAAGGTAGAGCTGATTTACAATCCCGGGGCTTCATTTGATGCTAACTCTAGTGGTTCGGTTATCAATATCGTGACAAACTCGAAACGAATGAAAGGCATCAACGCCAGTTTCAACATCAATTACAATTTCAATAAGTACCAAAAACCGAGTCCGCAAATTTTGCTCAATGGGAAAAAAGACAATTTAAGTTGGCAAACAATGGTAGGTTATAATTATATCGATGGTGAAAACAAAATGCAAAACGACCAAACGTTTACCTCGTTTACCCCGAATAAAAAGTTGTTCCAAGAAAACTTTAGAGTGACCACCAATCGGAATTTGTATTGGAGAACAGGAACCAATTACAAACTGACCGAGAAATCAAACCTATTGTTCAATTACAATATGAATCTTGGCAACGACCGCGATGTGGCGCAAACCAAAACCTTAAGCGAAACCATCAATTATAGTGATGATGGGGTGACCAAAATCAAAAACGACAACCACGAAATCAGTTTGCAATTCAAAACCAAATTGGACACCCTTGGAACCACCTTCGACGTGACCGCCTTTACCAACATCTTTAATCGAAATCCGCTAAACAACTCTCGCAGTAATGCGAATACCTACAACAAAAGCGACGTGAATTTTGATTTGAAAAACTACTATTTAAAATATGACTTTGCTTTTCCTCTGAAACACCAATTCTCTATCAATACCGGTGGAAAATACAATATTTTGGAAGTGAATAATTTGGGGAAATACAATACCAACAGTCCTATCGATACCAATATCTTTACCGATTTTACCAATTTTGATTACACCGAAAACAACTTGGCGTTTTATGTTGAGGCTCGCAAGAAACTAAAGAAATTCAACTTTACCGCCGGTCTTCGTTTTGAAGATTACAAAGTAGATCGTATCGGAGCGTCAAATAGTAGCGCCTCTACTCGAGTGAAATACAACAACACCAACTTCTTCCCGAATGTGAGTGCGTTGTATGAATTCAATGATTCAATGAATTTGAGTGCTTCTTATTCTAAAAAAATCAACCAGCCGAATTACAACACGATTGACCCCAACAACAGTAACGCCACCAATGCCTATAATTCGTCCAATGGTAATTTGAATTTGAAACCTACGTTTTACGACAATTACGAAATCAAATTTAGTGCGTTCCAGTTCGTACAATTGGGAGCCAATTACACCGTTGCCAAAGACGACAACCGTTTTGTATTCGAAGCAAAACCCGGTGCCTTGGTCAGCAATCAATCGTTTCAAGCCTTTGATCGCATTAAAACCATGAGTGCGTTTGTCTCGTTCCCGATTCCGCTAGATTATTTCTTGAAAGGCAAAGAGGAGTTTCAAAAACGAATGAATACCATTGACAAAATGAACTATATTTTCATTAATGTCAACTACGTGAAATCTACCACAGAAGGCTATTCGTTCCCTTTTAAAAACCAACCTATTTTGAACTACAATGCGCAAGCGCAATTCATGTTGCCTTGGGAAATTACCAATACGATGTCGTATTTTATCTTGCCTAAAGGAACTTGGGAGATTTATCAAATCACCAAACCAATCCAAGAGTTTGACATTTCGTTCAATCGTGACTTTATGAATAAGAATTTAAAGATTGGTTTGCACTGTTTTGATGTGTTCAACGCCAATCAGATTAATGCTACCATCGCTGCAGCCAATTTGAATACTGGTTTCTATCAAAAACCCGATTCGAGAACCTTCCGGGTTTCGTTGACTTATAACTTTGGAAACATGAAACTTCAAAAAGAAAACACCGACATTCAAATTGAAAAAGCCAATCAAGGCGGCGGTATTCTAAAATAAAAAAGACCACAAAAAAACCCGTTGCTAAAGTAGAGCAACGGGTTTTTGTTTTTTAGGCTTCTGGTATTACGAAGCTATTTCCAATCGTTTTAAAAGATTTTTACTTAAAGTATCTTTCGTATAATCTTTGTCAATTCGCAGTATTTTTTCATCCGAACTTGGCAAATCATACATCGCATCGGTTAAGATGGCTTCGCATAACGAACGCAATCCACGTGCTCCTAATTTGTACTCTAAGGCTTTGTCTACGATAAAATCTAGAGCATCATCGGTAATGATAAACTCGACGTCATCCATCATAAACAACTTTTGGTATTGTTTGATTAGCGCGTTTTTAGGTTCGGTTAAGATAGCACGTAACGTTTCTCTGTCTAAAGGATCCATGTGCGTCAATACGGGAAGACGACCAATAATTTCCGGAATCAATCCGAAATCTTTGATGTCTTTGGGTATGATGTATTGCAACAAATTGTCTTTGTCGATATTGTCGACGTTCTTAGAAGTGCTATACCCCACCGCTTGACGATTCAATCGTTTGGAGATAATGCGTTCGATACCATCAAAAGCACCACCAGCAATAAACAAAATGTCTTTGGTGTTGACTTCCACGAATTTTTGATCTGGGTGCTTACGTCCTCCTTTGGGTGGTACATTCACTACCGTTCCTTCTAGCAGTTTCAACAAAGCTTGTTGTACGCCTTCTCCAGAAACATCTCTGGTAATCGAAGGATTATCACTCTTACGAGCAATTTTATCAATCTCGTCAATAAAAACGATCCCTCGTTCGGCTTTGGCTACATCGTAATCGGCGGCTTGTAACAATCGGGTGAGAATGCTTTCAACATCTTCCCCAACATAACCCGCTTCGGTTAATACGGTAGCATCGACAATCGCTAAAGGCACGTCTAGCATTCTAGCAATGGTTTTAGCGACTAAGGTTTTTCCAGTACCGGTTTGACCCACCATGATGATGTTGCTTTTTTCAATTTCAACATCGTCGTTCAATTGTTGCTGCATCAATCGTTTGTAGTGATTGTATACCGCCACCGCCATGACCTTTTTCGTTTGGTCTTGACCGATAACATATTGATCTAGGAAGGCTCTGATTTCTTTTGGTTTTTTAAGAACCAAGTCGGCAGCTAACTTAGAATTGCCATTGGTTTTTAATTCCTCCAAAACAATTCCATGGGCTTGTTCAATGCATTTGTCACAGATGTGTGCATTGATCCCTGCAATTAATAGATTGGTTTCTGGTTTTTTTCTTCCGCAGAACGAACAATCTAATACTTCTTTTGCCATTATTTTTTATTTAAAGTTAAGTAGGTAACTTAAACTGTTTTATCTTCTTAATACCTCATCAATCATCCCGTATTCCTTGGCTTCGTCAGCAATCATCCAGTAATCGCGTTCGCTGTCTTTGTGCACTTTATCAAAGGTTTGACCTGAATGTTGTGAAATGATTTGATACAATTCGTCTTTCAATTTCAACATTTCGCGCAAGTTGATTTCCATATCGGTAGCTACCCCTTGTGCACCTCCTGAAGGTTGGTGAATCATTACTCGAGAATGCGGCAATGCCGAACGTTTTCCTGCCGCTCCCGCACACAATAAAACAGCTCCCATAGAAGCGGCCATACCGGTACAAATCGTAGCTACATCCGGTTTGATGTATTGCATGGTGTCGTAAATTCCTAGGCCAGCATACACGCTTCCGCCTGGAGAATTCAAATAAATTTGAATGTCTTTAGAGGCATCGGCACTTTCCAAAAACAACAATTGTGCTTGCACGATGTTGGCAATTTGGTCGTCGATTCCGGTTCCTAGAAAAATAATTCGGTCCATCATCAAACGTGAAAAAACATCTAACTGAGAGATGTTTAATTGGCGTTCTTCGATGATATAAGGCGTCATACCCGTTGGTGTCATAGCATTTACGATCTTGTCGTAATACATATTGTTGACTCCATGATGTTTTGTAGCAAATTTTTTAAATTCTTTACCGTAGTTCATAGCAGTATTTCTTTTTATAGCTTTTTTAAATAAATTGAGCGTCAAACCTTTCGTTTTGACGCCCAAATATAAGCATTTATTTTGATTTACTCTCCGTAAGAAGCGGCAATAAATTCTTGGTAAGTCACTTCTTTAGTTTTAGGATTTACTTTCTCTTTGAAAAGGTTTAGCATTTTCTCGCTCATCACTTGATCCGAAAGGCGTTTTACCTCTTCTTGATTCGACAAAACACGAGCTACAATACCTTCTACATCAGAATCTGTTGGATTCATTTGTCCGAATTGTGCCATTTGTTTTTTGATCAATTCCGTGGTGTAGGCTTTCAAATCTTCAAAGGTAATTTGCAAGTGATTTTGCGACATGATTTTGCCCTCGATCAATTGGTAACGCAATCCGTTTTCGGATCTCGCAAATTCTGCTTCGGCTTGTTCTGGCGTCAAAGGTGTTTCTCCAACGGTTTGAATCCAACGCTTTAAAAAGTCTGATGGCAATTCGAATTTAGTGTTAGTCAAAAGCGACTCCGTAACGTCGTTTAAGAATTTTTGATCCGCTTGCGTAGCAAATTGCTTCTCTGCATCTTCTTTGATTTTAGCTTTGATTTCCTCTACGGAGCTCACATTGCCTTCACCAAATAATTTGTCGAACAATTCTTGATTCAATTCCGCTGGCTCGCTAGCAGTGATTTCTTCAATGGTGAAGTTAACGTCAATATCCAAACCGTGCACGTCATCATGCCCTACTTTTAAGTAGTCCATCAATTGGTGATCGTCAGCGAAAAGTCCTTTGGTTTTCAAAACCACCACATCGCCTACTTTTTTACCCAAAAAGGCGTCACCTGTTTCTTTATCTTTAAAGACATCAAGCGTAATTTGTGCTGGATTATTGATTCCGTGTGCTTCGTTATTGAAAGTCCCCGAAATATCATCTCCTGCTTCTACCGTATCTTTAGGCAACTTATTTCCGTATTGTTTTCGAATGCGGGTTACTTGCTCTTCCAACAGGGTATCGTCAGCCACAATTTTGTATTGGGTGATGTCTTTCACCACGGCCAAATCTACGTCAAAGGTTGGTGTTAGTCCCAATTCGAATTCGAAGGTAAAATCTTTGGCATCCCAATTGAAATTTTCATTGATTTTAGGTAACGGATTTCCTAAGATGTCTAATCGTTCTTGTTGCAAGTATTTGCTTAGATTTTCTTGCACTATTTTATTTACCTCTTCCAACAACACGGTTTTTCCGTATTGTTTATGAATCAAACTAAACGGAACCGCTCCTTTTCGGAAACCTGGAACTGCAGCTGTTTTTAGGTAGCCTTTTAACACTTTATCCACTTTAGACGCATAGTCCGCTCTCAAAACTTCCACGGTTAGGATGGCATTCAATGCATCTACATTATTTCTTGTAATATTCATCTTTATATAAACTAAAATTGGGTGGCAAAATTAGAACATTTTCACCACCCAAACAAGTTTTTAAAAGTATTGTACCAATATTATTTTTTGTCTGTTAATCCATAAAAAACGGATTGCGAAATCGAGAGAACGATACTGAATAATACCGCGGTCCAAAAATGCGCAATGTGAAAGCCACCCACAATTTTGGTGCACAACAAAATAATCAACGCATTGATCACCAGAAGAAACAAGCCAAACGTGATGAGCGTAACGGGCAATGTCAGCAATATTAAAATCGGTTTTACAAAAATATTGAGCAAGCCCAACACCACCGCAACAATGACGGACGTGGTAAAACTAGCAACGACCACCCCAGGCATGAAATGGGCAATCACCATCACTAAGATGGCGGTGATAAGAATTCGGAGTACTAGATTCATAAGTATCAATTTATACCTCAAAGGTATTGAAAAGTTTGGTGGAATAAAAGCTGTTTTTTCAAGCTCAGTACAGCACCCTTTGTTGCACTCTTATTGCACTGTTGTTCGAGAATGTTGCAGCAAAAGGGCTGTTTTCCGAACAATCCTCGAACAACACTCGAAGGAAAGCACGCTTTTTCTTCCTTTGAAGGCTATCAAAAAAAAGAACACCATTTGAGGGAAGGAGCTATACATGGCCCTATTTTCAATCGTATCAAAAAGGACTTCGTAGTTTTATTCCTAACGTCCTAAAAAACTTAACGTTGAAATGCCAATAAATGATTTTTATTTTACTAAATTTATGCTTATGTAACTATAAAACAAGCACCTATGAAAAAATTTCTACTCCTATTCTGTTTGATGTCCACCCTTAGTTTTCAAGCCCAAAATTTTTGGAGTGAAGTTGGACCATTCCCTCTTAACGACCATTTTGCTCCCTTTCAAATGTCCGTACTTGATGCGAATACCATTTGGGTACAAGGGCTTGATTACTCAACTGGCGTTGATGTTCCAGCATGGTGCCGTTCGCTTGATGGCGGAGTCACTTGGACGCATGGTGTCATTACCTTGGGTAATCCCAACTTAACCGTTTCTTGTTTTCAAGCGCTTACGGAAACCACGGCTTATGCGACGGCGTTTCCCAAAGCGGAAGGATTTACTGGAGGAATTTGGGTAACGCACGATGCTGGCGCCACCTGGACACAACAAGATCCAACTATTTTTAGTACGTCATATTCTTTTGCCAACGTAATACATTTTTGGGATGAGAATAAAGGGGTAGCTATTGGCGACCCTGTCGACGGCGTGTTTGAAATCTATACCACAACGGATGGGGGAACAAATTGGGTCGCTACGTCGGCGGTTTCGATTCCACCCGCGGTTTGTTATGGCCCTGCTTCCAACCCTTGCCAACTTTCGGAACTTGGACTTAGTGCTAAATTTGATGTGGTCAACAACCGAATTTGGTTTGCAACTACAGCTGGTCGGTTGTATATGTCGGATAATTTTGGCGTTTCTTGGACGGCCAAACAATCCCCAATTCCTGATTTTGGAGGTGGCATGAATGGTAGCGACCTTGGCGCATTTTGTTTTACAACTGAAAATAAAGGACGCTTGATTGTCACGGATCCTAGTACTGGTGTAGGCGGGAACTTTTTTAAAACGGAAGATGGAGGTGCTACTTGGCAAGCCATTCCTGTTTCGGAAAACATACGAACTTTTGCCATTACCGACATTCCAGGTTCTTCGGAAGCGTTTTATACTTACGGAGAGTTTCTTACTGCCCCTGATCGCGGCATATCGCTTTCCATTGACAATGGACTTACTTGGTCGAATTTGAATGCTACCGACTCCAATCCCATCGAGGGCGGACTTACGGAGTTTATTAGTCCAACCGTTGGCTATTGCATTAGCCGCCATTCCCCAACGGGACCTTTAGCAGAGCCCTCCACTTTTTTTAAACTGAACGACCCCTTACAGCTTTTGAGCACCATGGAGGCTAGCGCAGCTACAGAAGCTCTTTTTGTAGCTCCTAACCCTACTACGGATTTTGTAAGAGTGTCCGGAAAAAATATTCGGAAAGTAACGGTTACAGACATGCAAGGAAAGTTGCTTTTGAAGGAATTCTATGCTGGTCTGAATACAGTTGCACTGGATCTGAGTACTTTTCGCGCGGGACTATACCTGATCAAAGCGACGAATAGTACTGGAAAGAGCAGTACCATGAAAATTATCAAGAAATAGTTCTAGCGTAACCGAACGATTCAAAAAGCCTGAAGCATCTTTGTATTCAGGCTTTTTTATTTTAGGAAGTCGGCCGTGATTTCAAAAAACAGCTTCGGGTTTTCGGCGTGCAACCAATGCCCTACATTGGGGATGGTTTTTAAAACGGCGTTCGGAAAGTGGTGTAGGATTCCGGCCCAATCCTCGTCTTTGATGTAGTTGGAATTGCCGCCTCGTACAAACAAAGTAGGCTTGTCGCAATGCGCCTCGGGTGCTAAGGCGGTTCCGATTTGTTCGATTTCTTTGTTGAAAACGGCCAAGTTGAAACGGAAGGCTAGCTGCCCGGGTTCTTGCCAATAGAGACTTTTCAGTAAAAATTGTCGGGTTCCGAAATCGGGAATGTAGCGGGCTACGATTTCGTCTACTTGGATGCGTTCTGGTTTTAGGGTAAAATCTACGGCGTTGAGTCCAGCGAGAATTTCTTGATGGTGTGGCGCGTAGTATTTGGGTCCGATATCGCCAACAATTAGTTTGTTAATCAATGCCGGTTGCGTTGTTGCCAATAGCATCGCCACTTTTCCACCCATCGAATGCCCGATGATGTCGGTGTTTTGAATAGTGTTATCACGACAATACTCCACAATGTCTTGTGCCATACTTTCGTAACTAAAAACCTCCGAATGAAAACTTCGTCCGTGATTTCTTAAATCTATAAGATGCACTTGATAGCCTAAGTCGGCGTATTGGGTTCCTAGGGTTTTCCAGTTGTCGGACATGCCTAAGAATCCGTGGAGGATTAGTAACGGCTTACCGGAACCTTCTATTTTGGAGTAGAGCATGGGAATTACGATTTACGATTTTTGATTAACGATTTACGATATACGATTTTTACTCGGGGTTGCGTGAGGGACTGCAGCGGCATCCTCGCAGTGCAACGGAGCGATACAGCGGAAGGCCCGACCCTTGTGGGCACGCCCAAGATTTACTTTAATTTATGCAAGTACATGTTGACCACATTGTCTAATCCCAAATACAGCGCTTCGCAGATAAGGGCGTGGCCTATGGAAACCTCTAACAAACCGGGAATGTTTTGTTTGAAAAACTGAATGTTGTCGAGGCTAAGGTCGTGTCCGGCGTTGATGCCTAGTTCGAGTTCGTTGGCCAATTCTGCTGCTTTGACATAGGGTTCGATGCCGTTTTGATTTCCCAACCCGTATTCGTGAGCGAAGGCTTCGGTATAGAGTTCGATGCGCTCGGTTCCAGTTTTTTTAGCGCCTTCAATCATCGACAGCACTGGATCTACAAAGATGGAGGTTCGGATGTTGTGACGCTGGAACTCTTGAATCACTTCGGTTAAGTAGGCTTGGTGTTTTACAGTATCCCAGCCAGCGCTGGACGTGATGGCGCCAATGGCATCGGGCACTAAGGTGACTTGCGTGGGTTGGAGTTCTAGTACTAAATCGATGAAATTGTGTTGTGGATTCCCTTCGATGTTGTACTCGGTGTAGACTAGTGGTTTCAGATCGCGTGCATCTTGGTAGCGGATGTGGCGCTCGTCGGGACGCGGGTGAATGGTGATGCCTTGGGCTCCAAATTGTTGGAGGTCTTGCGCCACTTTTAAGAGATTGGGCACATTTCCACCTCTGGCATTTCGAAGGGTTGCAATTTTATTGATATTTACACTTAACTTTGTCATGGTGTAGGAACTTGAAAAGAGATTTTTAATTTTCGATGTGCACAAAAATACGAAGTTATCGTAGGTGTTATGGCATAAATTTGATTATTTTGCAACAGCAAATAGGTTCGCCGATTATGACAGAAATTAAAGAGTATATCAACCGAGATTTTAAGGCCATCAACAGTAGTGATACGGTGGTTGACGTTCAGGATTTTTTCCATGAAATGTCTTTTTCACATTTTCCAGTATTGGAAGACAGTGTTTATTTGGGGTGCATTGCTTTGGATGACATTGAAACCTTTGATGCTGATAAAAAAATAGCCGATTATCGCTATGCGTTGGAGACCTTTTTTGCCCGTGATACGATGATTTGGTTGGATGTGTTGGAAGTCTTTGCTAAAAACCACACCAATGTAGTCCCTGTTTTGGATGAAAACAATGCCTATGTAGGGTATTACGAATTGGAAGACATTATTAAGTTTTTCCATGAAACGCCTTTTTTGAAAGAACCAGGAGGCATTATTGTCGTGCAGAAACCCGTTCTAGATTATTCGATGGGGCAAATCACGCAGATTGTGGAAAGCAACAATGGAAAGCTTTTGGGGTTGTTCATTTCGGAAGCGACCGTCGACACCGTGCAAGTGACTATGAAAATCAGTTTGGGTGCGATGAACGATATCATTCAAACCTTTCGACGCTACAATTACGAGATCATTTCGGAGCATCACGAAGACAATTACATCAACAATTTGAAAGAACGATCGGATTATTTAGACAAATATCTGAACATATAAATTTAGGGGTAAGGGTTGCTATCAGCACCTTCACCTACCAACGAAACACCGAACCACCACTCTATGAAGGTAGCCATCTACGGACAATATTATCAAAACAGTACGGAACCTATTATTAAAGACATCTTTGTTTTTTTTAATAGAAACCAAGTAGAGATGGTTATTGAAGCTGATTTTTTGAAGTTGTTGTATGAAAAGAAAATCGTAGAGCGCGAATACAAAACCTTTAGCTCATACACGGAACTCGACGCTACTTTCGACATGCTCTTGAGTATTGGAGGTGATGGCACGATGTTGCGTGCGGTAACTTTAGTCCGGGATTCCGGGATTCCGATTTTAGGAGTAAATGCGGGGCGTTTGGGGTTTTTAGCTTCCGTTCAAAAAGAGAACATTGCCAACTTTTTGCAATTCGTTATTGAAAAAAAATACACCATCTCCTCGCGAAGTTTATTGTCGGTGCACTGCAGTCCGGTCAACAAGGAGATTGAAGCGATTGATTTTGCTTTGAATGAAATTTCGGTGAGTCGGAAAGACACGACTTCGATGATTACGATAGAAACCTATTTGGATGGGGAATTTCTAAACTCTTATTGGGCCGACGGTTTAATTATTGCTACTCCTACGGGTTCTACGGGCTATTCGTTGAGTTGTGGCGGTCCGATCTTGACACCGAACGTATCGAGTTTGGTCATCACTCCTATTGCACCGCATAATTTGAATGCACGACCACTGGTTATTCCGGACCATACTGAGATTCGTTTAAAAGTTACGGGGCGAGAAGATTTTTATTTGGTCTCCTTGGATTCGCGGATTGCTTCGGTAGAAAACGAATCGGTTTTGACGATTCAAAAAACACCCTTTCAAATTAATATGGTAGAAATTCCTGAGGAAACCTTCTTGAAAACCTTGCGCAACAAATTGCTTTGGGGCGAAGACAAAAGAAATTAACTGATTTTTTTCGATCGGTATACTATACCGGCATAACTTCCCGTTTGTTTACTACCCTTTTAGTGAAGGATTTGTAGTTTTCATTAACCTTTAGATATAATTTAACAGAAATACGAATTTGATGTCAAATGAGTACTCATAATTATTATATTTGCACGCTATTTTCAATTCAATGAATCGCTTTTTAATTGTAATTCTATTCCTGTTTGGGGTTTTATCGACCAAAGCGCAAATCCATGAAATTGGAGTGTTTTTAGGAGGCAGCAACTTCATCGGAGATGTTGGTCCGACAACCTATATCGCACCAAACGAATTGGCTTTAGGTATTTTGTACAAATGGAATCGGAGTCCGAGACACAGCTGGCGTTTTTCGTACATGCAATCTAGGATTTCTTCAAACGATAAGAAATCGGATGTCCCTTCCAGAGTTGCTCGTGGCTATCATTTTGTCAACAACATTAAAGAAGTCAGCGCGGGATTGGAGTTTGATTTTTTTGATTTCAATTTGCACGATATGGAGCCCAAGTTTACACCTTATGTTTTTTCAGGGTTGAGCTATGTGCTTTATGACGGTTTGTTTTTTGTGGGTGGAGAATCAAAATACGACTCCACGCATGGGTCCCTAGCCATCCCAATGACCATAGGTATTAAGGGTCGGATTTATGAAAATTTTGTAATAGGATTGGAATGTGGCACTAGGTTTACCTTTAAAGATGATCTAGACGGAAGCAGACCACAGAATAAGAATTTAGATAATATAAAATTTGGAAACATCAACAGCACCGATTGGTATGTATTCACGGGATTGACCTTAACATATACCTTCGGAAACAAACCCTGTTTTTGTGCTAATTAAATGCATGAGTTTACTAGAACAACTAAATAAAGAGAACTTACCCCATCATTTGGCCATTATTATGGACGGCAATGGTCGTTGGGCCAAACAGCAAGGTTTTTTAAGGGCTTTTGGTCACGAAAACGGCACCAAGTCGGTTCGCCTTACGGTTGAAACTTGTGCTAAATTAGGCATCAAGAATTTGACCTTGTATGCTTTTTCCACAGAAAACTGGAATCGTCCCAAACTAGAGGTAGATACCTTGATGAAATTGTTGATTAGTTCCCTGAAAAATGAATTGAAAACCTTGACGGAAAACAACATCCGTTTGCTTTCGATTGGGAATTTGGATTTGTTGCCCAAATCGGCCAAAAAGGAGTTGGAAGATGTGATGGAAAAGACCAAAAACAATGCGCACATGACCTTAACCTTGGCGCTAAGCTACGGTTCCAGAGAGGAAATCCTGCAGGCAGTGCGCAATATCAGTGATAAAGTTAAAAATAATATAATTTCAATTAACGATATTGACGAATCAATTATTAATCAGCATCTTTACACGCGAAATTTACCAGACGTAGATTTATTAATTAGAACAAGTGGTGAACACCGCATTAGTAATTTCTTGTTATGGCAAATTGCCTATGCAGAGTTGTATTTTACTGATGTTTTGTGGCCTGATTTTAAAGAGGAAGATTTGTATGAGGCCATTATTAGTTATCAAAAAAGAGAGCGTAGATTTGGAAAAACAAGTGAACAAATTAAATAAAGTATTAGTGTTATATAAAAGAATACCAGCAATTATTGTCTTATTATTTTTTGGAGGAATTTCCCAAATAAACGCACAAGATAAAGTTCCTTTTGACCAAGGAACAAAATACATACTAGCCGACGTTGACGTAACCGGTAAAATAAGCTACAACAAACAAACCGTTGTTACTTTTGCAGGTCTTGAAAAAGGGCAAGACATTACGATTCCTGGAGAGGAAATTAGCAACGCTATCAAGAAATTAGGAAAACTAGGATTGTTTAGTGAGATTGATTTCTTTGTGAACAAAATTGCTGGCGATAGCATCTATCTGGAATTGAACATCACTGAATTGCCGAAGTTGAGTGAGGTTAAATTTGTTGGCGTGAAGAAAAATAAGACCGAAGCCTTAATCAAAGACAACGGTTTAACGAAAGGCAAGATTGTCAATGAGAATTTGATTACTACGACTAAGAATTACATTGAAAATAAATACAAAAAAGACGGCTTTTACAATACCAAAGTCACCATTATTACCAAAGCCGACACCACCAGTGGCAATGAAGTTAAAATGTTGGTTACTGTAAACAAAGGCAAAAAAATCAAAGTTCAGGACATTGCTTTCAGTGGAAATGAACAGTTTTCCGACTACAAACTTCATAGTGCTATGAAGAATACTAAGGAAATCAATTATTTCCGATTTTACAAAGCTTCCAAATACATCAAAGACAAGTACAAGGATGATTTGACCAAGATTATTGATAAGTATAAAGAAAAAGGATTTCGTGATGCAAGAATCGTATCGGATACGGTGGGCTTTGCCAAGAATAAGAAAGACTTAGCTATCAAAATCAATATCGAGGAAGGACATAAGTATTATTTTGGAGATATTAAATTCCTAGGAAATACCATTTATACGGACCAAGGATTAAGCAGAATGTTGGGGATTAAAAAAGGTGATGTGTATAATGGAGTTTTGCTTGAGAAGAGAATCTCGGACAAATCAAAACCGGATGGTGATGATATTACCAACTTGTACCAGAACAATGGTTATCTATTCTCTAGCATTAATGCGGTCGAAACCAAAACAGCCAACGATACTATTGACTTTGAAATCCGAGTAATTGAAGGGCCTTTAGCCTATTTCAATAAAATTACGGTGGTGGGCAATGATAAAACAAACGACAAAGTAATCTACCGAGAACTTCGCACGAAACCGGGCGAAAAATATAGTAAAGAAGAGTTGGTTCGTACGATTCGAGAAATTGGCCAACTAGGATTCTTTGATCCGGAGGCTATTGAACCTAAATTCAAAAATGTTGATGCAGGCGCTGGTACGGTCGATATCGAATATCACTTAGTGGAAAAAGGATCCAGTCAAATTGAGCTTCAAGGAGGTTATGGCGGCGGCGGATTCATTGGAACCTTAGGACTTTCATTTAATAACTTTTCGGTGCGTAATATTTTTAATAAAGAAGCATACAAGCCATTGCCTATGGGAGATGGTCAAAAAGTTTCGCTTCGATTGCAGGGAAGCACCTACTTCCAAACGTATAGTGTTTCGTTTTCGGAACCTTGGTTTGGAGGAAAAAGACCTATTCAATTTAGCAGCTCGTTGGCCTATAGTAAGCAGTTCGCAAACACCAGCACCGGAGTGGATAAAACACGAAATTTCAATATCATCTCGGCCACCATTGGAGTTGACAAACGATTGAGCGAGCCGGATGATTTCTTTGTATTGTCACAGGCTTTGAGTTTTCAATTTTATGACTTGCACAATTACAATATTGGGTTGTTTACGTTTGGAAACGGATCCTCTAGAAACTTAGCTTATACTATTGGTTTGCGTCGAAATAACAAAGGGGTCAATCCAATTTTCCCAACTTATGGATCTGAATTTAGTGTGTCTGGTAAATTTACGCTGCCTTATTCTTTGTTTAATAATATCGACTATGGCAATCTAAAGAACTTAGAAGAATACAAACAAAAGAATGAAACTACGAAACAAATATTAAGTGCCGATCAATCCCAATTCATCAATCCCGGTGAATATATAGATGCCAACGGCAACAAAGCGGCAACCTATCAAGATGCTGCTCCGAATCAAGGAAAAGTGGATCAGAAACGATTCAATTGGTTGGAGTACTATAAAATAAAATTTAAAGCCGATTGGTTTACCAAAATTTATGGTAAATTAGTACTCCGCTCTTTATCTGAATTTGGGTATTTAGGAGCGTACAATCAAGCCAGAGGCATTGTTCCTTTTGAGCGCTTTTTTGTAGGAGGTGATGGATTGGCCAACTTTGCTCAAGACGGAAGAGAAGTAATACAATTGCGGGGGTATCCTAACAATTCGTTATCAACAGACACTGGAGGTTCTATTTACAATAAGTTCTCTTTAGAATTGCGTTATCCAATTACTTTAAAATCAGCTGCGTCTATTTATGTTTTGACCTTTTTGGAAGGTGGCGCCTCTTATGATTCCTTTAGCAAATACAATCCTTTTCAGTTGAAACGATCCGCTGGTGTTGGATTGAGAATATTCATGCCTGCTTTTGGATTGTTAGGTATTGATTTTGGATACGGATTTGACCCATTGACAGGACAAACCAAGGCAAATGGGATGGAAACTCATTTTATTATTGGTCAGCAATTTTAAAATAAATATATTTGGCATGGTATTTTCTAATAAAATCTTAAGTGTATGAAAAAACATATTTTATTACTAGTCGCATTCGTTGCTGTTTCGACAACAGTTCATGCACAATCTAGAGGAGTAAAAATAGGCTATATCGATATGGAGTATATCCTTCAAAATGTTCCTGATTACACTGAAGCTAAAAATCAACTAGAGCAAAAAGCTCAAAAATGGAAACAAGAGATTGAGGCTAAGAAGAATGAAATTACCGGTCTAAAAGAAACTTTAAAAACGGAACGTGTACTGCTAACGAAAGAGTTGTTAGAGGAACGGGAAGAAGAAATTACTTTCAAAGAAACGGAATTATTAGATTATCAAGAAAAGAGATTTGGACCAAAAGGAGATTTGACCATCCAAAAAGCGGTATTGGCTCAGCCTGTACAAGACCAAGTTTTTAATGCTGCACAAGATATTGCCGAAGCCAAAAAGTATGATTTCATATTTGACAAAACTTCTGATTTAACCATTCTTTTTGCCGCCAAACGATATGACATTAGCGATCAAGTCATTCGAGTAATTACAAGATCAACGAAAAGAAGTCAGCTTTCTAAGAAACAACAAAAAGAAGAAGAAGCCAAAGAAGCCAAAGAGGACATGGTTGACGAAAGCCCAGCTTTAGCCGAAAGACAAAAAAAGTTGGATGATAAGAAAGCAGCTAGAGAGAAATTAATTGCAGACAAGAAAGCGGCTTTAGTCGAAAAGAAACGTCTTGCGGATGAAAAAAGAAAAGAGTTGCTGGCAGCCAAGAAAAATGGAACCACCATTCCCGCGGCCAAACCAGACGGAACAGCTGTTAGTCCAGACGGAACAGGAGATCCAGCGGCGAAAAGCGACGCCCCTAAAACAGAAAATGCTCCTAAAAAGGCAGTTGACAGTGTGGCGATTAACAACAAACTGAAGGCAGCCAGTGATAAGGCCAAGACTTTGGAAGAGCGCAAGAAAGCTATCGAAGAGAAAAAACAAAAGGTATTAGCCGATAGAGAAGCGGCTAGAAAAGCGAAAGAAGAGAAAGCAAAAGAAAACAAAAAACCCTAAGAATAGATAAATTAATTAATATTTTAAAAATGAAGAAACAATTGAAAACTTTAGTAATAGCTGCATTTCTTTTTGTTGTAGGAAATCAAACAATTAATGCACAAGCTAAAACCGCACATGTTGATGTAAGTGATATTATGGCAAAGATGCCAGCAATGATTGAAGCTCAAAAACAGTTGGAAAAATTAAGTGGCACTTATGATACGGAATACAAAACTATGGTTGATGAGTATCAAAATAAACTAAAAAAATACGATCAAGAAGCTACTACAGTTACGGAAGCTGTCAATGAAACCAGATCTAAAGAAGTTCAAGATATGCAAAAGAGAATTGTTGATTATAGAGACAATGCTCAAAAAGAATTGCAACAAAAAGAAGCGGATATTGTTAAACCTATTATGGACAAGGTAAAAGTTTCCATTCAAAAAATAGGAAAAGCTAAAGGTTTCCAATATGTATTGAATTCAGAAGGTCTTTTATTAGCTGATGGACCAAACATAACTGCAGACGTAAAGAAAGATTTAGGGTTTTAATAAGCCTATTACTTACATAAAATAAACTACTCCTTCTGAATTGATTGAGTAGTTTTTTTTTACTTTTGAAATATGATTAACAATCAACCTATCGGGCTTTTTGATTCGGGCATTGGTGGCACTTCCATCTGGTCGGCGATACATCAACTGATGCCGAATGAGGACACCATTTATTTGGCCGACAGTAAGAATGCCCCCTATGGTCAAAAGTCAAAAGATGAAATCATCGCCTTAAGTATCAAGAACACGGAGTTTCTCTTGGAGAAAAATGCTAAAATAATAGTGGTAGCGTGCAATACCGCCACCACCAATGCTATCAAGGAATTACGATCCAAATACCGTATTCCGTTTATTGGTATCGAACCCGCCATTAAGCCGGCCGCGCTTCATTCTAAAACGCAAACCATTGGCATTTTAGCGACAAAAGGAACGCTAAGTAGCGAGCTTTTCAATAAGGCAGTGGAAGTATATCAAGAAACTAAGATCATCGAACAAGTAGGACATGGGATTGTAGAACTAATTGAAAATGGGGAGCTGAACTCCAGAAAAATGAATGCCTTGCTTCATTCCTATGTAGACCCTATGATACAACAAAATATGGATTACTTGGTTTTGGGCTGTAGTCATTATCCTTATTTGATTCCGCAACTTAAGAAGATCCTACCACCCCACATACACATTATTGACTCAGGAGAAGCTGTGGCTAAACAAACGCAAAAAATTCTTCAAGAAAAGGTGGGGTTACATGAAGCTGGGAAAAGCACTTGTGAGTTCTATAGCAATCACAATCCTAAAGTACTGCAAGAAATCCTAAACCATGAGTACCCCGTACTCTTTAAGGACTTCTAAGGATTACTCTTCCTTCTTAAACCAACCGGAATACAGCACATAGTTATTGGATATACGCTCTATTTCACCAGCAAAATCAGAAGCATCTAAATCTTTGACCCATTTGGCTGGAATACCTGCAAAGATAGTTCCAGAAGGAACGACGGTGTTTTGTGTCACCACAGATCCGGCCCCAATTATAGCATTACTTTCCACTACACAATTGTCCATTACAATAGCACCCATACCCACTAAAACATTATCCTTAATGGTGCATCCATGCACAATGGCATTATGACCAATAGAGACGTTGTTTCCGATTACGGTCGCGTGTTTTTGGTAGGTACAATGAATGATAGCGCCATCTTGAATATTTACTTTATCTCCGATGGTGATGCTATTCACATCTCCCCTAATGACCGTATTAAACCATACGCTACAAGATTTTCCTAACGTCACATCCCCAACAATGGTAGCATTTTCAGCAACATAACAATCGTCGGGAATTACGGGACTTTTCCCGTTTACTGATTTTATCAACATAGTATAAAAAAATAGTCCCGAATGAATCGGGACTTATTAGTATTAATTGATGGCAGGGCAATTACAGTGGTATTTCTCTGGTCTGCAAAACAAGTTCATTCCTAAGGTAATTTGATGGTATCCGCCGTTGTCAAATTTGACAGCTCCCGAAACTACCGAATAAGTGTAGGAAAACATAAAGTCTTTATAATTCATCCCAATAATTGGAGTGATGTATTGTAGTTTTTGAACTTTAGTAGCATTTCCTTGTTTGTATTCTGCTCCGTCTAATGCTCTACGATAGGACAAACCTCCCCATAGCTTTCCAATTTCCAATTGTTTGTATACTTTCAAATTCACGTCTAAAGACTTTTCCTTTGTTTGGTTTACCAATTGAAACATGACTGACGGTTCCCAAAGTAAGTTATCAGGATCTCCAAAAACATAACCTGTATTTAATATTACCTTTCTAATATTATCATCTTCATATTCTGAGTAGATTTTTCTTCTTGTTTCAATGGCGTTTTTAACGGTAACGTGAGCGTAAAAATCTAAATAATTGTAGGACATTCCCACATCCACATTAAAGTAAGAATATTTTTGAACTATAGTTCCGTCAATATTTGGATCAAATTCTCTAAACTCTGTTTCGTCCAAAGCACTCTGAACAAAACCGGCACTCATACCGAAAGACAATTGATTCAAATCCACATCATCTCTAGAAAACATAATATGATGAGCATAAGTAGCTTTAAAACCCTTTTGAGAGTGGTATCCATTTTTGTCATTATAAACGATAACTCCTGCTCCTGATTGATCCCCGATTTTACCATTAAAACTAAGGGTTTGCATTGCAGGCGCATCCTTTTGTCCAAACCATTGTTGACGGGCGGTCAATCTCAATTTAGAGCAATTAGCAGCACCAGCCATGGAAGGGTGTAGTAAATAATAATTGTCTGATAGGTAATCGGAATACACTGCGATTCCTTCTTGTGAATAAGTGAATTGTATTGAGAACAATACCACCAATAACCATAATTTTTTAAAACTCATTTTATCTATCGTTTTAGTGAGAAATGGGACTTAAATTCTTTACTAACAGCATTCTCTTCATAGTCAACTTGGAACCAATAATCTGTAGATGGTAATGGTTTTCCATTATAAATACCATCCCATCCTATACCCGAAGGGCTGATTTCTTTAAGTAATTTACCAAATCGGTCAAAGATATAAATTTTTGCATTAGCTTGACCATTCAAATCAAAAATATTCCACGTATCGTTATACCCATCGTCGTTGGGAGTGAAAAACTTAGGATAGTCGATAATGCGTATGGTGGTGGTTTTGCTTCCACATCCGTATTTGTCTTTCACGGTGATG